>OLRN01000146.1_pt1 | contig 74136 bp, 55 predicted proteins | sample 1673001 | NCBI WGS metagenome assembly OLRN01 (sample SAMEA3136745, study PRJEB25190) | human gut metagenome | biome: human gut; feature: human-associated habitat; material: faeces | place: Austria | collected 2013 | reverse complement strand
CCGTTTTAGGGTCTGGTTATGCCTGTTTCAGGGTGTGTTATGGTGCATATCAGGCTCTGAAACGGCCTGTATCGCGTGCCAATATGGTGCTTTTTGTATGACGAAAGAATTATCTTCAAACGTAAACCGTTGATGTTCAGTATCTTGTGTAAGACTCTTATTTTTCGCGAATTTGTGTCCGACGGAGAGTTGGCGCGCAAATACTCGCTTATTTTTCGGGGTAGAACTGAAAACTCAGACGAAAAAAACGCAGGATGGTGAAAATTTGAAAGTGCACCATATTGCCTTTCCTTTCAGTTGTGGGAAACAGCTTTCCGCTGCTGACCGGAGAGCTTATTGTTTTCTGCCTATGCCGATTATGTCCTTCACAACCTCGCCACCTATTATTATACCTGCCGCTGCCGGCACGAAGGCATTGCTTGCCGGAACGGGGCGTTTGGATGTTGTCGCGTTGTCGTCGGGCGCATCACAGTCTGTTGCCTTTTCCGGTTGCTCCTCGCTGTAAACCACTTTCAGATGCTCTATGCCCGCCTTGCGCAGTTTCTTACGCATTATCCGCGCTATCGGGTCCATGCTTGTCTTGCTCAGATCGGTCACACGGAACATCGTCGGGTCGAGCTTGTTGGCCGCTCCCATGCTGCTTATCACCGGTACGCCGAGCTCATGGCAGCGTATGGCAATGTCTATCTTGGCCTTAATGGTGTCGATGCAGTCCACCACATAGTCATATTCCGACAGGTCGATGTTGTCCGCCTCTTCGGGCAGATAGAACATGCGTATGGCTCTGACATCGCATTGCGGATTGATGTCGAGAACCCTTTGGCGCGCCACGTCCACCTTATATTGTCCCACGTTGCTGTTGAGTGCTATTATCTGACGGTTGATATTGGTGATGCTCACAGTGTCGTTGTCTATCAGATCTATGCGTCCCACGCCGCTGCGCGCCATCACCTCAACGGCATAACCGCCCACGCCGCCTACTCCGAACACGGCTACCCGCGCTGCTGCCAGCGCCTCTATGGCCTCGTGTCCGAACAGCATCTCCGTCCTTGAATACCACTCCTGCATCAGTCGTTCAGCTTTAGAGAGTTGTCCGAAATGCTTATCAGCCGGCGCTTGTACAGGTCGCCCACGGCACGTTTGAACACCTTCTTGCTCACATGGAACATCTCCTTTATGTCCTCGGCGTCGCTTTTGTCACCCAGCGGACACATTCCGCCGTTGCCACGCATGTACTCCAGCAGGGTCTCTGCGAAGTCGGTGGTGCGCCGGCGTCCCAAAGGCTGCACCATAAGGTCTATCTTTCCGTCGGGTCTGACAGTGTTCACGTAGCCTTTCATGCGGTCGCCCGTGTGTATGTATTCAAAAATCTGGTCGTCGTATATGAGGCCCTGGAACTTGTTGTCCACAATCACCTTGAAGCCCAGATCGGTCTTCTGCCACACCAGCATGTCCACCTCGTCGCCGCGCTGATAGGGTGGCATCTCCTCACTGAGGAAGTGTTCCACCTTGGCAGACGCCATGATGCGGTAGCTCTCTTCGTCAAGGTGCACGTGGACTATGTATTTGTTGCCCTTCACCATGCGCATTTTCTGCTCGCGGAACGGGCAGAACAGGTCTTTCATCAGGCCCCAGTTGAGGAACGCTCCGTGCTGGTTCACCCATGCAACTTCAAGATAAGCGAAGTCGCCAACCTTAGCCAGAGGAATCTCTGTTGTGGCTACGAGCCTTTCCTCATTGTCGAGATAGATGAACACTTCCATCGTGTCGCCTGGTTCGGCACCCTCGGGTACGTAGCGACGGGGCAGCAGTATTTCGCCCTCATCGCCTCCGTCGAGATACAGTCCGAAGTCCACTTCCTTAACGACAGTCAGTATGTTGTAGTCGCCGAGCTTTATCATGTCAGTCTGTTTTTTGTGGTTTGAAATAAAGAAAAGATTATTCGCCGTCACCGTCGGAGTCTTCCGCTCCGGCTGTATCCTTAGGAGTTTCTTCCGTCGATGCCGGTGCGGCTGCAGAGAAGCTGTTCTCCAGCATTCCGTCCTTCATCACAATGGTGCGGTCGGTTATCTTGGCAAGGTTCTCGTCGTGTGTCACGATGACGAATGTCTGGCCGAATTTGTCGCGCAGTTCGAAGAACAGGCGGTGCAGTTCTTCCTTGTTCTTTGAGTCAAGACTGCCGCTGGGTTCGTCTGCAAGAATCACTGCCGGGTTGTTCATCAGTGCTCTCGCCACAGCCACACGCTGCTTCTCGCCTCCCGACAATTCGGCCGGCTTGTGTGTGGCGCGGTCTTCCAGACCCATGAAACGCAGCAGTTCGAGCGCGCGCTCCTTGGCCTCGCTCTTGCCCATGCCTCCGATGAATGCCGGAATCATGATGTTCTCTATTGCCGTGAACTCCGGAAGGAGCTGGTGGAACTGGAATACGAAACCTATGTGGCGGTTGCGGAACTCGCCTATTTGTCTGGAGTTGAGTTTTCTTACGTCTATTCCGTCGATGACAATCGAGCCGCTGTCCGGTCTGTCGAGTGTACCGATGATCTGCAGCAGAGTGGTCTTGCCTGCTCCGCTGGGTCCGACTATGCTCACCACCTCGCCTTTGTCAATGTGCAGGTCGATGCCTTTGAGCACCTGCAGTGAGCCGAAACTTTTGGTAATACCCTTGATGTCTATCATAAATACAGTATGTTTGTCTTTTGTTATGAGTGCGTGCCGTCGGTTGATGTGTGGCTGTCAGGCCGCTGTCATTGCACGTCGCTGCCGTCGGCACGGTTCTTTCCCGACTTCTTCATGCGGTTTATCCACTTTCCGATGCTCTCGTAAGCGCTTCGGTCCTCGGTGTGTTGCGGCTGTGCGAAGGTCATTTCGTCCATAGCGTTGCCGTGCTGGTCGGGGAATATAATCATGAGGTTGGTGCCTGAGAAATGCGTCGTCAGCTCCTCGGGCAGATATTCTATCGCGTTCTTGTATGACACTGTGCCCTTTCGTGCAGCCACTACCACAAACAGATGATCCTCGTTTATGTTGGCCGCGAGTTTCGGCATCTCGTTCCAGTGGGTCATCGACATGTATTCGGCTTTCACCTCTGGGTGACGCTGCACGGTGTATTTGTTGATGAGTGAGAGTGTGTCGGGACGTCCGTGGAACATCATCCGGCACTCCATGTTGCCTGCGAGGCGGTCCATTCGTTCGAGCCAACGGTAGAATCCCGGTTCGAACTGTGCCCTCGACGGCACAGCCACGTGTATGTGGCGTATGGTTGTGAGCGGCTGTTTCAGGCGCGCCATTATTATCTGATTGTTCAGTCCGTTGAACAGACTCTGGTGGAACGCTCCCCAGAACTTCTGCGACACCTCCTTGTGCATGTGCATTCCGATGATAATCTCCGAGGCATGGAACTCCTTGAAGGCGTGCTTTATGCCGTTGGCTATGTTGGCAGCCACTCTCACCTGAGTCTGCATTCTCACATCGGCTGCTGCGGCATACTTGCTGACACTCTCCAGAAGGCGCTGTCCGCGTTCCTGATTGGTGCGCATGTCGTCGTCGTCATAAACCACGTTAAGGCCCACAATCTCACGTCCCAGACGCGGGTTGCGCATCATGAGTGCAAGACTCAGCAGGCGGTTTGCATACTCTGGATATTTCATCGGGATGAGTATGCGTTCGTCATCTGTCTGTCCGTCGTCCTGCGGCATGTCCTTGTCGCGCAGTATTATCTGCTGTGCGGCCGACTCGGTCATCATTGTCGATATGATGCACGTGAAGAGAATCATTATCACCACGGCGTTGAGCATCTCGTCATTTACGAGGAAATGGCCCGGCGATGTCTCAATTCTCATACCCACCATTATCATGGCTATGGAACCGGCGGCATGAGCTGAGGTGAGTCCGAACATCATGTTGCCCGACGATAGCGGCAGGCGGAACAGACGGGCCGACAGGTATGCGGCGATGGCCTTGCCGAATGTGCCGAAGAAGGTGATGGCAAGCACCACCCAGATGATGCCCGTGCCGGCGAAGAGCAGGCGCACATTGATGAGCATGCCCACACCGATGAGGAAGTAGGGGATGAACAGTGCGTTGCCGATAAACTCTATGCGGTTCATCAGAGGCGACACGTGCGGTATGTAGCGGTTGAGTATGAGTCCGGCGACGAAGGCTCCGAAGATGCCCTCAAGTCCCACGGCCTCGCTCAGTGCGGCACTCATGAAGAGCATGGACATGACGAAGATGAACTGCATCACGGCGTCGCTGTAGCGGCGCAAAAACCAGCGCGTGAGTCTCGGAATGATGAGAACCATCGACCCTATGTAGACAAAGAATTTGGCGACAAACCACACCCAGAACCAGAAACCGGTGCTCTCCCTGTGCGAGGCCACGAGGGCGGCCAGCGTGACAAGGGCAAGCAACAGCGATATCATGGACGAACCGACGCTCAGCGACACGCTCTTCTTGCGCTGAAGACCGTAGCGGCTCACAATGGGATAGGCTATCAGAGTGTTGGAAGCCATGATGCAGCCCAGCAGTAGAGATGCCTGCTGGGAGTAGCCCAGCAGTTCGGTGCTCATGAAATAGGTCAGAACGAACGGTGCCGAGAAGGTGAGCAGACCGAAGGTGAGAAATCTCCGCCCGTCCTTGCGTATGCCGTCCATGTTCATCTCGAGCGAGGCGAGGAACATGATGTAGTAGAGTCCCACCTTGCCGAAGAGTTCGAACGAGTCGTCGCGCACCAGAATGTTGAGTCCGTACTTGCCTACGAGCACTCCGGCCAGCACCATACCGATGATGTGCGGAATGCGGAGCTTTCCCATAATGATGGGCGCCGAGAGGATGATTATCATCACCACGAAGAATATGAGCGTAGGGTCGGTTATCGGAAAGTATTGCGCTATCTGGGCCATGGGTATTTTGCTGGTGTTTGTCTTTCTGTTATTTAATTAATGTGCAAACTTAATCAAAATTGGCGGAATAAACGAATAAAAACGCGGAAATGGGCCGAACAGAACACTATTTGCATGCTTCGACGCATGTTTGTGAGACGGTGTGGAGCTGTATGGTATGGTCTGTGCGGCGCGTTGTCGGTTGTATTGCAGTCGTGTGTGCTTGTGGTGTGCATGTTTGTAGTCTGCTCTGCAAGATGTGTAAAATAGTTGTTGTAATGCGTTTTGTGTAAACAGAAATTAATATATTTTGAATTTGAAATGTTAAAATAGTGTCGCTGAAATCTTCATATTTTGAAATCAAATCACGTCGGCTGCGTTTTTCGTGAAAGATAACGGCTTTGCACATTTGTTAGTAATCAGCTGATTGTTATGCGCTTATGTTTGAAGCTTAATGCGGTGTATTTTTCTTCGTCTTGCAAAATGGCCTGTATCAGCCTGTGAAATAGCCTATATCGTGGCATGATACGGTGCATTTCGTGCCATGATATGTACTGTTTCGCGATGCAATATGGCCTTTTCTGCATCTGTGTGTGGCGTGAAATATTTTCCGATTGTCTGAATATGGCTTTCTGATACGCTTTTTTCTGTTTCGATTTCTCCGGATTGTGAAAAATGAAAAGTTAAATCATAAAGGTGTAATATTGAAAATAAGTTAAAACAATGCGTTGTGTTATGCTTTGACGGAAGCATGCTGTCCGCTGGTCATATTGTCGTCGCGGAGTGATGACTGGCGGCATTGTGTCTGTTTCTGATGCGATAAAAGAGCCGTGGTAATTGTATTTTAATGGAAATGTTGTATCTTTGCAAGGAATAACTGTTTGCATGTCATGCCTTTAGGCATAAGTCTGCGCATGGAGATGTAGCTTCGTCGGGGTGACGGACGGCACGACTTTGTGTCGCGGACGGCATGGCAAAGAAGAAGGAAGTATAACAACATAAAGATTATAACATTATGAAAGTAGCAATTGTAGGAGCAAGCGGAGCCGTAGGACAGGAGTTCCTGCGCATACTTGCAGAGCGTGATTTCCCGATGGATGAACTGGTACTTTTCGGCTCGGAGCGTTCGGCCGGCCGCAAATACAGCTTCAAGGGAAAGGAATACGAGGTGAAACTGTTGCAGCACAACGACGACTTCAAGGATGTTGACATTGCTTTCGTATCTGCCGGTGGCGGCACATCGAAAGAGTTTGCCGAGACAATCACCAAGCATGGAGCTGTGATGATAGACAACTCAAGCGCTTTCCGCATGTGCGACGACGTGCCTTTGGTTGTGCCTGAGTGCAACGCCGAGGATGCCCTCAACCGTCCGCGTGGCATCATCGCCAACCCTAACTGCACTACAATCATGATGGTAGTGGTGCTCAAACCGTTGGAGCAGCTCAGTCACATCAAGCGCATACATGTGTCGAGCTATCAGAGTGCGAGTGGCGCAGGAGCCGCAGCCATGGCCGAACTGCAGCAGCAGTATGAGGAACTCGTGGAAGGCAAGCCCGTGACAGTGGAGAAGTTCCCGCATCAGCTGGCTTATAACGTTATTCCGCAGATAGATGTTTTCACTGAGAACGGCTACACCAAGGAAGAGATGAAGATGTTCAACGAGACACGCAAGATTATGCACAGCGACGTGAAGTGCTCTGCCACATGTGTCCGTGTGTCGTCGCTCCGTTCACATTCGGAGAGCGTTTGGATTGAGACAGAAAGCCCGATAAGCGTTGAGGATGCGCAGAAGGCCATTGCCGCAGCACCGGGATGTACTCTCAAGGACGATCCGTCAAACCTCGTCTATCCGATGCCGCTCGAGACAGCAGGTCTGGACGATGTGTATGTAGGCCGCGTGCGCAAGGATCTTGCCGACGATTGTGGTCTTACACTGTGGCTTAGTGGCGACCAGATACGTAAGGGTGCGGCGCTCAACGCAGTGCAGATAGCCGAATATCTTATAAAGGTAGGCGACGTGAAGTAATGTGCTTCGGTCGTACGCCTGTACGATAAACAGACGGCGCATGTGGAGTATGTATCACCGCATGCGCCGTTTTTTTCGTGTCCAGGGGAAGCGTGTGGATGAGTGTACGGAAGTTTCCCGCGCGTGTGTATTAATATATGTGTGGTGTAAAAACAAAACGCCGGACAGTTGTGAATTACTGTCCGGCGTTGTCTGTGTGCGCCTGATAGGACTCGAACCTACACGTCGCGAGACACCAGATCCTAAGTCTGGCGCGTCTACCAATTCCGCCACAAGCGCAAAATGTGAGTTTTGCGGTCCGCACGTGTCGCACCTCTGAGGTGGTTTGTGCCGGTCGCAATGATTGTGCGTGAAGCATAATCGGTGCAAAGTTACATTTTTTTTGTGTCAAACACGAATGAAATAAGAATTTTTTTAATTGTTCTTTGTATGTCTCTTTGCTTGTGTTGTGCTGCCGTACATGTGTGAGCGGTGCGGCAGATGACGTGCGGATGCATCTGTTTATAGTCAGTATAGCCTCATGCAAGCCACGTAGTGTTCATGTCCCGAGTGGGAAATTACTGTTCAAAAAATCAATAAGCAAAGCTTTTATTTGCTCCGTAAGGAATATTGCATTATATTTGCAAAATAATTACAAAAGTGTTACCGTGACCGAACTGCTAAATTCATTTGAACCTATTACCCTTGACGAAATGAGCAGCATACGCCTGATGAACAGGACGGACGTCAAGTTTGTGACGACGAAAAAGATGCTGGCCAGGCTTCTTGTCATGGCTCAGGACAATTATCTGATACAGGAAATAGACGGCAGACGCATGGCTTCGTATTACACTGTGTATTTCGACACGGAGGAGTGCGACATGTTCATGGTGCACCACAACGGCAGGCTGAACCGCCAGAAGCTGCGCATAAGGTCGTATGTGGATTCGAGTCTGAACTTTCTCGAGGTGAAGACGAAGAACAATCACGGCCGTACGAGCAAGCAGCGGGTGGCAATAGACAATTTCAGTCCGGCCGAACCTCAGTATGACGTCATATTCGACGACAACCGCAACGGGCGCCCTGCCTCATGCAGTGAGTTCGTGACGAGTCATCTGAAGTATGACATCAACACACTGAAAGAACAGATAGAGAACCGCTTCGACCGTATAACGCTTGTCAACAGGCAGAAGACCGAGCGGCTGACAATAGACTTAAATCTTAGATTCCACAACCTGGTGACCAATCAGGACGCGGCTTTCGACGACATCGTCATCATAGAGCTGAAGCGCGACGGACTCGCCTTCTCGCCCGTGCTTGAGATGTTGCGCCAGCTGCGCATCATGCCGATGGGGTTCAGCAAGTACTGCATGGGTATGGTGAAAACCAACAGCGGACTGAAAAACAACCGTTTTCTGCAACGTCTGCGTATGATGGAAAAATTGAGACAAAACTGAATTTATCAACCATCTGTCGTTATTTTCATGCGGGCCGGCGACGATGCCGACATGTCAGGCAAGGAACGTGTGAAGCCATGACGGAAAATATTATCACACAACAGTACAAACCAAAAACCTAAAACCAATCTTTATTCAAATGAACGAATTAGACGAATTAGACTTGCTTGGCGTGCCTTTTGTTGAGGGTTATGACTTCATGACAATGCTGCTGAGGTTTTCTTTCAACACGGCGATGGTATGGATCATGATTCATTGCCTGTATTATCCGAAAAGCCAGAGGCGCGACTATTATTTCACTTTCATGCTTATAAGCATCAGCATCTTCTTCATGATTTATCTCTTGGGCGGAGTGAAACTGAAGGTCGGCTTTGCGCTCGGACTGTTTGCCATCTTCGGAATTATCCGTTACCGTACCGAGTCGATGCCGGTGAGGGAAATGACTTATCTGTTCAGCATCATAGCAATGTCTGTGATAAACGCGCTGGCGACGACGATAAGTTATATAGAACTCATAACCACGAACGCCATATTTGTTCTGGCAGCGTGGTTCTTCGAGAGTTATGTTCTGCTCAAGCATGTATCGACAAAGCTTATACAGTATGACCGCATCGCACTGATAACGCCTGAACGTTATGACGAGATGCTTATAGACCTGAAACAACGCACCGGACTCAACATAACGAAGGCCGAGGTGGGGGCGATAGACTTCCTGCGCGACATGGCCATAGTGAAGATTTATTATGAATCCGGAATGTATGAAGATAACAGTACGATAAACAACGAACTTAAATTGTCAAGAGAAGAATGGACAGGAGAAAAGCAATAAAGAAGCAGGGCATGCGCGCAAGACTGTTTGTGGCGCTGCTCGCAGTGCTTGCCATGGCGCCTGAGGGCGTAAAGGCACAGGAGAGCGATTTCGGAGTCTGGACTTCGGTGAGTGCGGAGAAGGACTTCGGCAAGAAGTGGAGTGTGGGAGTGGAAGGCGAGTTCAGAACGCGCAACAACTCCAGAACGTCCGACAGATGGAGTTTCGGAGTGGACGGAAGCTACAAGATCGTGAAAGGACTGAAACTTTCGGCCGGATACACTTTGCTTTATGACAACAACGACGAGAAGATAACTTATCACGAGGACGGCACATACAACAACTGGAGACCGTCATACTGGGGTGTGCGCCACCGTTTCAACGTGTCGCTTACAGGAAGTGCCAAGCTGGGAAGGTTCAAGTTTGCGCTGCGCGAAAGATGGCAGTACACCTACCGTCCGGAGAAAACCACGGAGCGTTACGACTTCGACAACTCATGGTGGGAGGACGATGACGTGAGAAGCAAAGGCCATAACGTGCTGCGTTCGCGCCTCAAGGTGGAGTACGACATACCGAAGTGCAAGATAGAACCTTACGTCAGTGCCGAGATTTACAACTCATGGGCGTTGGAGAAAGCGCGCTATATCGTAGGTGCTGACTGGAAAATCACTAAGCAGCACAGCGTGGGTATGTATTATCTTTATCAGGATGTCAACAACGACATAGATGATGACGACCCCAATGAACATGTGCTTGGATTGAGTTATAAGATAAATTTATAGTGTATGAAAAAGATATATGGTATATTGACAATAATGTTTTCGCTTGCCATGTTCGCGGCCTGCGAGAACGATGACACCGATTTCAGCGATATCATAAATGGCGGCAAAGACCCTGAGTATGTGCCGAAGAGCATAGAGTTCGACTATACTTCGTTGAAGGAACCGGACGAGTCGTTCGATTTCGACGACGATGATTACGTGGAGAATATGACAGTTTTCTACACAGTAGAGGTGAAATACAACGGCAATACGGCCACTGTCGATGGCGACGGAGGCACTATCAAGGTGTCGGTGGACGGTGCTCATGTGACGGTGAACTCCACAGCACGCAATGTAGAGTACATTCTCAGCGGTTCAAGCAACAACGGTTCGTTCAAGGTATACAGTGAATCGAAACTGAAGATAGGTCTGGACAATCTCACGCTCACAAATCCTGACGGACCGGCCATCAACAACCAGTGCGGCAAGTCGATGTATGTGGAACTGACTCCCGGTTCTGTCAACAAGCTGGCTGACGGCACACGATATGTCGAGGAACCCGGCGAGGACATGAAGGGAACCATATTCAGCGAGGGACAGATAATATTCAATGGTGCCGGAAGACTTGATATCGAGGCCAACTGCAAGAATGGTATCGCAAGCGACGACTACATTGTGTTCCGTCCCGGAAACGTAATCAACGTGAAGAGCAATGTGAGCAACGGTGTGAAAGCCAACGACGGAGTGGACATAAGAGGCGGTGTTCTCAACATAGACATCGCTGCTGATGCCGGCAAAGGCATCAACTCCGAGTTTGATGTTACCATTTCGGGCGGCCGTACAACGGTCATCACTGCCGGAGGTCCGTTCATTGAATATAACGACACGAGCAGCTGCGCAGGCATAAAGTGTGACTCCACCTTCACTATGACGGCCGGAACAGTCAATCTGAAGAGCACCGGCGAGGGTGGCAAAGGCATCAACTGCGACGAGAACATAAGCGTGACGGGTGGCGAACTCAACATAGTGACTACCGGAAAGAAGGGCAAGGCCTCGCCTAAAGGCATAAAGGCCGACGGCACGATAGTCTTCTCCGGCGGCAAGATATACTCTTACAGCAAGTCGGCAGATGCCATCGATGCTGCCGAAGGGTTCACTTTCACCGAAGGTTACACCTTCCTGAATAATAAAAAGAATCTGTTTGAAATAACATATTGACGTGAGTCAATCAGCGTTTTTAGGGTAACACGGACTGACTGCTTATCTTTGCGGTCAGTCCTTTTTGTTTTTCCGTGTGGTGGAAAATGTTTTTCTGTCTGTCGGAGCGCATTGTGTGAATTGTCGGCTAAGCGTTTATGAACATGCGGAATAGTGGTTTTCATGATGCCGTCTTGTGCACAATGCCGTGCGGAAAGCGGCCGGTAGAAAATCAGTGTGTATTGATATAATGCGCGAGCCATAGTCTTCAATCCTTTATAAGTGTTGTCTGCTTCTGTCCGGATGAACCCGGCAAGCACTCTTTCAGATTGTAAGCATGTTTCGGTTTTTCTGTCTGAGTTTTCTGTTCTACCCCGAAAAACGAGCGAGTATTTGCGCGCCAGCTCTCCGTCGGACGCAAATTCGCGAAAAATAAGAGCCTTACGCAAAATACTGGACATCAACGGTTTATGTTTGAAGATGATTCTTTCGTCATACAAAAAGCACCATATTGGCACGCGATACAGGCCGTTTCAGGGTGTGTTATGGTGCATATCAGGCCCTGAAACAGGCATAACCAGACCCTAAAACGGGCTTAACCGGAACGCTGAACGGAATATACGACATTCCACTACCGGATATAACACAAGGCCATACGGCCTGAACCGGCCTTTCTTATGCCGGATTTAACATTCCTTTACATTTCTTTTACGAAAAAATTTTGTCAAAAAAAAGTCAAGAAAAACTGTAAGTCCGCTTGCTGAGTTTTCTCTAAAAACGCCGGTATGAGGCATGAGAATAATCAAGAGAAACCACGGAACGGCAACAGGAAAACAATGAAACGAGAATAAGGAAACATAATACAACCATTTAAACAATGGCGTAACGATGATAAAAGAACAATCCCGGAACAGAAGCGCAAAAACTTTGTTCCGGGATTGTTTTTATGTTTTGAGACTTCCGTTTAGAACTCGGCAGTCTTCGGTGTACGCGGGAACGGGATGACGTCGCGTATGTTCTGCATACCTGTAACGAAGAGGATGAGACGCTCGAAACCGAGTCCGAAACCACCGTGAGGGCATGTTCCGTACTTGCGGGTGTCAAGATACCACCACATATCCTTCATCGGGATGTTGCGCTCGGTAATCTGTGTCATGAGTTTGTCGTAGCTTTCCTCACGCACACTTCCACCGATTATCTCGCCGATCTGCGGGAACAGCACGTCTGTACCCTGCACTGTGCGGCCGTCTTCGTTCATCTTCATGTAGAAAGCCTTTATCTCCTTCGGATAATCATTCATTATCACAGGCTTCTTGAAGTGCTCCTCAACGAGGAAGCGCTCGTGTTCGCTCGCGAGATCCATGCCCCATGAAACCGGGAACTCGAACTTCTTGCCGTTTGCCACAGCCTCTTCGAGAATCTTGATACCGTCGGTATAGGTGAGACGTACGAACGAATCCTTCAACACTCCTTCGAGTCGTGCGATCAGACCCTTATCAATCATCTTGTTGAGGAACTCAAGATCGTCCTTGCAGTTGTCCAAAGCCCACTGCACACAATACTTGATGAAGTCTTCCTCGAGGTCCATCAGGTCGTCCTTATCGATGAAAGCCACCTCCGGCTCTATCATCCAGAACTCTGCAAGATGGCGCGGAGTATTACTGTTCTCGGCGCGGAATGTCGGACCGAATGTATAAATCTGTCCAAGAGCAGTGGCTCCGAGCTCACCTTCGAGCTGTCCCGAAACGGTGAGAGATGTCATCTTTCCGAAGAAATCATCGCTGTAGATGATCTTTCCTTCCTCGTCTTTCTTCAGGTCATACAGGTTCTTTGTAGTAACCTGGAACATCTCGCCGGCACCCTCGCAGTCGCTTGCGGTGATGATAGGAGAATGGAAATAGAAGAAGCCGCGGTCGTGGAAGAACTTGTGTATGGCGATGGCCATGTTATGACGGATGCGCATAACGGCACCGAAAGTATTGGTGCGCAGACGCATATGGGCGTACTGACGCATGTATTCGAAGCTCTGTCCCTTCTTCTGCATGGGATAGTCAGAACCGCACAGACCGTAAATCTCGAGCTCGCGGCACTGTATTTCGGAAGCCTGACCGGCTCCCTGGCTCTCGACAAGTTCGCCGGTAGCGCTAATACAGGCACCTGTGGTGATCTGCTTCAGCATGTTCTCGTCGAACTTGGAGGGATCGACAACTATCTGAACGTTCTTTATAGTTGAGCCGTCGTTAAGTGCAATGAAATCAACGGCCTTGCTGCTGCGGTGTGTACGCACCCATCCTCTGACATTGACAGTCGCGCCGAAGTCGGTGCGCTTCAGAACGTCAACAACCTTTGTTCTACGTATTGTCTCCATTTTTTGAATATGTTATAAAATGCTGTCAGCCTTTTCAGCACGTGCCTCTGCCCTCTCACAGTTTATACAACCGGTCTCCGCGGCAGCGGCACGGCCCGAATCGGCCGACACGTCATCTGTTTATGTTTTTCTGTTTCAGTTTCACTGTTTACTCGAAAGCACCCATGCGCAGCATGTCAACCTCTTTCTCTGTGAGGAAACGCCAGTCACCGCGACGCAGGTTCTTCTTTGTCAGTCCGGCAAACTGTACGCGGTCGAGCTTCACTACATGATAGCCCAGGTGTTCGAAAATACGACGCACGATGCGGTTCTTACCGCTGTGAATCTCTATTCCCACCTGACTCTTGTCTGTATCGCTTGCATATTCGATTGCGTCTGCATGTATCTCGCCGTCCTCAAGCTCTATACCCTCGGCTATCTGCTGCATGTCGTGAGCAGTGACATTCTTGTCGAGGAATACGTGGTAAACCTTTTTCTTGAGGAACTTAGGATGAGTCAGCTTGCTCGCAAGGTCGCCGTCGTTGGTGAGAAGCAGCACACCTGTAGTGTTGCGGTCGAGTCGTCCCACCGGATATATGCGCTCCGGACATACGTTACCCACGATGTCCATCACGGTCTTGCGGTGCTGTGGGTCGTCGCTTGTGGTGACACAATCCTTCGGTTTGTTGAGAAGCACGTAAACCTTCTTCTCAAGTGTCACAGGATTGTTCTGGAACTTGATCTCGTCAGTACGCTTAACCTTTGTACCGAGTTCGGTTACCACTGTTCCGTTAACGGTCACTGCGCCTGCCTCTATGTACTCATCGGCTTCGCGACGGCTGCAAACACCAGCGTTGGCCAGGAACTTATTAAGACGTATAGGTTCGTTCGGATCGATGTGGGTTTCGCTGTACTCGATGCGTTTCTTCATGCTGTACTTAGCATTCGGATCGTAATCAGCGGTACGAGGACGATAACCTCCCTGCTGGAAGTTCTTGTTGTAACCGCCGCGCTGCGGACGTGCGCCACGCTGCTGGAAACCACCCTGACGCTGCTGATAGCCGCCCTGAGCACCTTCACCGCTATTGTAACGCGGACGATAGCCAGCCTGCTGGCGTGGCTGATAGCTACCCTGAGCACCTTCGCCGCTGTTGAAGCGCGGACGATAGCCTGCCTGCTGGCGTGGCTGATAGCCGCCCTGAGCATCATCACCGCCGTTGAAGCGCGGACGATAACCGGCCTGCTGGCGTGGCTGATAGCCGCCCTGAGCACCTTCGCCGCTGTTGAAGCGCGGACGATAACCGGCCTGCTGACGCGGCTGATAACCTGTGTTATTATTGTTTTGCAGCAATCCGGCTCCAAAACCTTCGGGACGGAAACCGCCCTCATCGTTGTTGGTGCGTCCCGCTGTGTATGCACGCTGCACACGAATACGCGGACGCTGCGGCCGGGTGCCGCTACGATAATCCTTCTGATAGTTTGAGGCAGCATGCTCCTGGCTCTCGCCATTCTGCTCCGAAGACTGCCCTTGTGCTTTGTTTTCTAATTCTAAATCCATATTAAATGATGATGTTTTGGCCTCACGGCTCCGGTTAATAAATTACAACTTTCTGAAATATGTAAACCTTTTAAGTGTAAAAAAAATGATTTCTTATCAGATACCCGTGTAATTGTGCGGCGTGATGGCCATAAGCTCAGCCTTGACCTCATCGCTCACATCGAGCGTTTTCACGAAGTCGTGGATGGTTTCTTCTGTCATCTTCTTGTTAGTACGGGTAAGCGCTTTCAGTGCCTCGTAAGGATGAGGATAAGCTTCGCGGCGCAGAATAGTCTGTATGGCTTCTGCCACTACTGCCCATGTATTGTCGAGATCCTCGTAAATCTTCTGTTCGTTGAGAATGAGCTTGCGCAGTCCTTTCAGCGTACTCATGATGGCGATAAGGCCATGACCGAACGGCACGCCCACATTGCGGAGCACCGTAGAGTCGGTAAGGTCGCGCTGCAGGCGGCTCACCGGCAGCTTGGCTGCGAGGAACTGGAGCACGGCATTTGCCACGCCGAGGTTGCCCTCACTGTTCTCGAAGTCGATAGGATTGACTTTATGAGGCATTGCACTCGAACCAACCTCGCCGGCTTTTATCTTCTGTTTGAAGTAGTCCATGGAAATATACATCCAGAAATCGCGGTCAAGGTCGATGATGATTGTATTTATGCGGCGCATGGCGTCGAACACTCCGCCAAGGCAATCGTAGTTGCTTATCTGTGTGGTGTACTGCTCACGCTCCATGCCGAGTTTCTCCTTAGCGAAGCTGTTGCCGAAAGCTTTCCAGTCAAACTGCGGATATGCCACATGGTGGGCGTTGTAGTTGCCCGTAGCACCTCCGAACTTCACAGTCATCTTGCATGCCTTCAGCTGGTTGAGCTGTTCGGTGAGACGGTACACGTAAACCATGATTTCCTTACCGAGTCTTGTAGGCGACGCCGGCTGGCCGTGCGTCTTGGCAAGCATGGCTACGTCCTTCCACTCCTCGGCATAGTCGCTGAGCTGTGCGATGAGTTCTTCAACAGCCGGACAGTAAACCTTCTCGAGCGCTTCCTTGATGGACAACGGCACGCTGGTATTGTTGATGTCCTGCGACGTAAGACCGAAGTGTATGAACTCCTTGTAGGCATCCAGTCCGCCGATCTTGTCGAATTCTTCCTTTATGAAATATTCCACAGCCTTCACATCGTGGTTGGTCACAGCCTCGATGTCCTTCACACGCTGCGCACACACCTCATCGAAATCGGTGTAAATGCTTCTCAAACGTCCGAACAACGCATGGTCGAACGAAGCCAGCTGCGGCAGCGGAAGTTCGCACAAGGTGATGAAATATTCTATTTCCACACGCACTCTGTAGCGGATGAGTGCATACTCTGAAAAGTAATCGGCCAATGCCTCCGTTTTACCTCTGTAACGGCCATCTATCGGGGATATGGCGGTAAGCAAGTCAAGTTTCATAAAAAATACCTATTATAGATGCTGCAAAATTAATAATTTAAATCGAAACATGCGCAAAGTTTTCGAAAACTTAGCCTTTTGTTACTCTTATTTTATGCACACTTAACTTTTAATGCCACTTTGAAATGACTATTTTCACAAATCAGGTTATAAACAGAATAAAAACACATCGAGGCAAGGAAGGATAAAAAAAGCCCTGCATCATCAGTCAGAGAACTGAAAATCAACCGGAAAGGACGGTTCGAGAGGAATTCCGTATATACCGGTTACGATAATAAGCCCGCGTCTTCAACTCCGGAAGGGCATCGTCTTTCTCTGTTGAGATGAAACAAACCCGCGCTTTTTCAAATTGTAAGCATGTTGCGGTTTTTCCGCAAGAGTTTTCTGTTCTACCCCAAAAAACGAGCGCGTATTTGCGCGCCGACTTTCCTTCGGGAGCAAATACGCGAGAAATAAGAGCTTTAAGCAAACATCTGTATAACAACGATTTACGTCCGGAAGCGATTTTTCAGTCACACAAAATGCACCATTTCAGCATGCGATATGACCCATTTCAGGGCATGAAACACACCATATCACACCCTGAAACGAACGAAAACGGAAGCTGAAACAGACTTAAACGGAAAGCAGGATGAAGCATACGGCACTCTGCAGCAGGGTATATGACAAGAACATTCATACAGAACATGCCTCCGAAACATACGATTCAACACCTTCTCACTCCTATTTCACGATTTTCATTTGTCAAAAAAAAGTCAAGAAAATCTGTAAGTGCGCCGTCCGGGTTTTCTTTTAAAAAGCCGAGATGAGGTGCAACGAAAAGCAAGAAGAGCATGCACATGTATTACGGTGATGATTAACTGGTTACAGAAACACGGATTTATCATTAAACAAGAAAACACCTGTCTGTACTCATGTCATCACGCGTTGTCATGAAATTTTACAGCTTTCTATGGTAATTATTTACAGAAACCTGTCACTACAGAATTTCCACCGAACCGAAAGGACACATGAAAGAACAGACAGAAAACATACTGCAACCGCTCCATCATACGATAGCTGCCAAACGGACACGAAACGTACAGACACAAAAAAGTCGGATGCAAAATTACATCCGGCTATGGCTGTGGGCGTTGACGGATTCGAACCGCCGACCCTCTGCTTGTAAGGCAGATGCTCTAAACCAGCTGAGCTAAACGCCCGTCGCTTATCTTAAAAGCGGTGCAAAGATAAGAACATTTGCTCAAACCGCCAAACAAACGCCTATATATTTTACTTATTTTAACACAAATCATCCAATTACAAGACCAAATATCCACTTTTCACCATTCTCAACACGAAAAAAACATATCTGCACAAGCTATAGGACAAGAAACGGAAAAGCCGGCTGCGGAAAGCATGGAAGCCCTACGCAGCCGGCCCGACTATATCGTCAGAACCGCTATCAGCGGATAACAATCTTCTTGATCATACCTCCTGACTTCACAACATATACACCAGGACGTCCAAGTACGTAAACATTCGTACCGGCTGTTCCGGCTGCATCAACACACTTGCGGCCGCTCACGTCGTACACCTCAACAGCCTGCGGCTGGTCAAGAACCACGTGCACATTGCGTCCTACAGCGAATATACCCTTAACGCCCTGCGCCATGTCTATGCCGTCGGTGGTTCCGTTGAGATCTACGAGAGCCATCTCGCCCGACGGAGAGTAAACCTCCTGACCGCAGAACAGACGGTAAGCATATACACGATAGCCGAAGTTCTCGTGCTCGCCCTGCTCCAGATTGCTGAAGGTATAGGCTGTATTCTGGTTGCCCCAAGCAAAACCGTTGGCCTCCTCTGTGATGATCTGAGAACCGGAAGCAAGCTCTTGGCTTACCTTTATGTCGTCGATGAAGAACATAGAGCCTTTGTATGTATAAATCAACAGCGGCATGTCTGCCTCACCACAGTCGAATTCGGCAGTGAGAGTTGTGGGCTCATATTCGCCGGAGAAGTACAGACGCTTGTATACCTTTGAGCCTGCCTGGATGACAAGTGAGTCCTCCTCTGTGCCAAGACCGCCACACATGGTCACTTCAACCTTGAACTTTCCTCCGTTGCCATCGAGTTTTAAAGCCGGAGTCTGAACTGTTCCGGCCTTGCTGAAGCTGCCTGCACCGGAGTTGCCACCAAGCATTCCGGGGATAGTGACATAGTTCTGGCCCAGCCATCCGGGAAGTGTTGTATAAGCATCGAGCGATTTCGGACCGAACATAGACATGACATCGTTATACGGCATGTCCTGAGTTCCCTGTGTCGCCTTAGCAAAATCCTCGTGCAGAACGACCGTCTCTTCCGGTTCGTCCACTGTATAAACCCTGAAGTTGCGCACATAATAGCCGTCAGCTTTCGGCACAGCCTGCCAGCGGGCAGTATACTGATTGTCGCTCACTCCGTCGGCAACACTCAGCACAGGCACTGCCAGTCCGAGAGCAGGAACGGCGTCTGACACAGCCGAAGTGAATTCAGTGTTCTTTGCCTTCACCGTATAGCAATAGTCTTTTGCCGCATCAAGTCCCTTAGCCACGTAGAATGTGTCGGTCAGTTCCTTGTCCACGAATACAGGAACTGTCTCCGGCTGCACCATATACGATATCTGGTCGATGGCAACCATCGGATCTTTATCTGTGTCGTTTGCATGCTTTTCGAACACGATAGCCACACGGTGGATGTTGTCCTCCAGACTGTTGGCAACAGAGATGAACTCACCCTGAGTTGATATACGCTCTATATCGATGCGTCCGAGTTCATACCACTCGTCATTATCGAGCATCACGTTCACCTTTATGGTGCTTGCATTAACCGGATTACCAGATATGTTTCGAGCGTAGAACTTGAAGTCAACAAGTTTTCCGTCGATGTAAGGTGTCTGCAACCAGTCGTTTGTCTCGCCCATGACAAGAGCCTGCGAGCCTTCATATCCGACGTTGCTGAGCTGTATGCCGTCGCCCTGCGCCAGCACGATCTGCCATCCTTCAGGGTAGTTGGGGTTGCTGCTGTCCACCATACCGTCGGCTGTAGAGTTTATACCGTCGAACGATTCGGAAGTCGTGGCCTTGTCCATATTCATCTCATAAAGGCTGAGCAGATAGCTCTCGGCTTCCTTGGTAGGATACCAGTTGGCTGTGAATCCGTCGGCATTGAAGTCTGTAGCTCCGGCGGGTACAGGCGGAATGATTGATGTCTGCTTGCTCACCACCTTGATGTCGTCCAGAAGAACGGCAGCAGAATACATGGAGAACTCCAGCGCGCACGAACGGAACTCACCCTTGCTGAATGTCACGCTGTATTCCTCCCACGTCTTTCCGATAACGAGCTGTGAGTTTTCCAGTGTGCCCTTCTCTGAATGTATCAGCGCAACGGTCATCTTGTCAGACTCCGTTTCGTTGCCGAGCAGACGCGCACGGAAAGTCACAGTGAGATCGCCGGCATAGTTGCCTTTCGGCGTAATGAGATATCCGGGCAGAGTTTCCACGCCACCGTCAGACGTCGAAAAGTTACCCAACACCATAGCGCACACACCACCGGCCTGTCTTATGGCTGCACCTTGCCATCCGGGAGCCTTGGTGTAGTAAGACGGAATCTCTCCGGTGAAGTTGTCGGACACGTTCTTGTTGTCCGGTTCATCCTCTGTTCCGGCCGTAAACAAAGAAAAGTCCTCATCGAGCAAGACTGTTTCCTCTTTGTCAGCATTTGCACGAAGTTCTGTGGCGGCCATTCCCACCGGCTTCAGTTTCACCTGAGCGGTAGTCGAAAGAACCGACATCGACAGCACCAGAAGAAGTGCGTTCGTTTTAAAAGTAGAATTTTTCATAACAGATTTGATTTTGTATAATGTTAATGTACATTCATCTCCCGTTTCATCTCGACGGCTTACCGGACAACAGTAAGTCCAGTCCGGACAGTCAGCCCTATATCATCATGCATGCATACAACGTCCGTTGTATCATTTACCGACTGTCACAAAGTAATCATAGGCTATGTGTGACGCTTCACACTTTCGTTTGCAAAAATACAAAAATAAAGCATACAATATCACTTTTTGACAATAAATACGGCAAAATATTTACATTTATGTCATTCAGTTCCATAAAAAGCGAGAAAAAAGGAAATACAGTCCAACACTTTGCTATCCATCATTCCGCTGCCTACAAAACCTTCGCAGCTCTGCAGAAACGTCCATTCGACATGACGGGAAAGCCCTTATCACCACATCATAAAGCCCGTTTCATGCACCGGAATGGCCCGTTTCACACAACGAAATGCACCATTCTGCACAACAAAAACGGCCCTCCAACAATGTTGAAGAGCCGTTTTCAGCTTTTTATAAACCAGAAGCTACATTCTGATAACACCGAAGGCGTCCTTTCAGTGACTGTCTTACGCTTTACAGTTTCTATTTTCAGATTTTCTATTGTAAATCTCTTTTACTTTCAGTAATGCATATTTATCCAGTCATGCATACCCGTCAGCCTCATCCGTATGCGCCCAACTGCATGCCGTCAGCAATATGTCTCTGTCTAGTCAGCCGCACGGCAGTCAGTAGCACACGCCATCAGCGCTCGGCCAGAGGCACGTACTCTCTTTCCTCCAGTATGTTCTTGTAGGCCGGACGGATGATGCGGCGTCCCTCGAAGTTGAGTTCCTCTATGCGGTGGGCCATCCATCCCACGATACGCGACATGGCGAATATCGGAGTGTAAATCTCCTGCGGAAGACCTATCATCTCGTATATGAAACCAGAATAGAAATCCACATTGGCGCAGAGAGGTTTCTTGGTGTTGCGTCGTGCAGACACACACTTGATGCTCTCCTGCTCGAGCAGACGCAGGAAATCGTACTCTGCCTCGCGGCCTTTCTCCTTAGCCAGTTCGCCGGCAAGCTTCTTCAACTCTACGGCACGCGGATCGCTCACCGTATAAACGGCGTGACCGATGCCGTAGATAAGGCCGCTTCCGTCGTAGGCGTCGCCGTCCAGAATGCGGTTAAGATAAGTGTCTATCTCGTCGATGTCGGTCCAGTCGCTGATGTTATCCTTCAGATGATGGAACATATTGATGGCCCTGATGTTGGCGCCACCGTGCAACGGTCCCTTCAGAGAGCCTATTCCGGCTGCAATACTCGAATAAGTATCGGTGCGGCTCGAGGATGTCACTCTCACCGTGAACGTCGAGTTGTTACCTCCACCGTGCTCCGCCTGAATGATGAGAAGCATGTCGAGCATGCGAGCATCGAGCTCGGTATAGTCGTTCTGCTTCAGCATGTAAAGGAAGTTTTCGGCTATTGAGAGATTCTCACGCGGATGATGTATGTGCAGCGAACGTCCACGCACTGTGTGGCGGTAGCTGTTGTAGGCGTAGGCCACTATCGTTGGGAACTTGGCTGTGAGCTCCACCGCCTGGCGCATGAGGTTGTCGCGCGACAGATCGTCGGGATTCGGGTCGAACGTATACATCTCAAGCACCGTACGTGCAAGGATATTCATGATGTTTGAACCCTCAAGGTCGATGATGTGGACTATCGATTTATGGTCCAGAGCCATATTGTCATTGATAAGCTCTCTGAACGCTGAGAGTTCCTCACGGTCGGGAAGATTGCCCGAGAGAAGCAGGAAAGCTATCTCTTCGAAGCCGAGGCGCTTCTCGGCAAGTATGGGAGATACGAGGTCGTCGAGCTCGTAACCGCGGTAATACAGTTTGCCTGCAGTCGGCACAAGATGACCTTTCTCGTCGCGGTCGTAACCCACTACGTTTCCTATTTTTGTCAGACCCACGAGCACGCCGCTTCCGTCCTCGTTTCTCAGACCGCGTTTTACTCCGTATTTCGGGAACAGTTCGTTGGCTATCTTGCACGAGTTCTTCACCTCGTCAGACAGCTTGTATATCAGATATTCCTTTTTCATAACTTTAAGTTTTGTTTGTTTTAAACTGCCGTCCGGCACCGTAGGCCGTCCGGTAAAATCATTGTGTGGTCACAGACCGGAGGCAAGCATGCTGCCGAATGCCTTTGTTCCGAGCGGTTTTCCGTCGGGCATGAACCGTGCAAGGTCGGTTGTTGCATATCCTTCAGCAAACAGGCGTTCCATGGCCGAGGTTATCAGACCGGCCGCTTCGTTCCATCCAATATACTCGAGCATCATTACTGCCGAGAGGATGATGGAACACGGATTCACCAGATCTTTGCCCGCAATGTCGGGCGCAATGCCGTGTGTAGCTTCAAAGATGGCGTGTCCGCTCTTATAGTTGATGTTTGCACCGGGCGCAATACCTATGCCTCCCACCTGTGCGGCAAGCATGTCAGACACATAATCGCCGTTGAGATTCATCGTGGCAATGACGCTGTAGTCGCGCGGACGCAGCAGAGCGTTCTGCAGGAATGCGTCACAGATACAGTCATTTATGACAAGCCGTCCGCTGCGAAGTTCTTCTCCGTATTCGCGTTCGGCCAGTTCGTAGCCCCACTTCTTGAATCCGCCTTCGGTGAATTTCATTATGTTGCCCTTGTGTACGAGCGTCACCGTCTTGCGGTTGTGTGTCAGCGCATATTCAATGGCGCTGCGTATGAGCCGTTCGCTGCCTTCACGCGACACGGGCTTCACACCGTAGGCTGAAGTGGCGGGGAACCTTACCTTGCCCACTCCCATTTCTTCCGAAATGAATTTATAGAACTTCTCCGCCTCGGGCGAACCGGCCTCCCACTCTATTCCGGCGTATATGTCTTCGGTGTTCTCGCGGAATATGCACATATCCACGTCCTCAGGATGCTTCACCGGCGACTCAATGCCGCGGAAATAACGCACCGGACGCTGGCATACATAAAGGTCGAGCGTCTGTCGCAAAGCCACATTCAGCGAACGCATACCACCTCCCACGGGCGTCATCAGCGGACCTTTTATTCCTACAAGATATTCGGCAAAAGCGTCGAGCGTGGCTTTCGGCAACCACTCACCGGTCTGTTCGTTGGCCTTACCACCGGCAAGCACCTCCATCCACTCTATCTTCCGCTTTCCGTCGTAAGCCTTTCTCACGGCCGCATCCACGACCTCCCGACACACGGGCGACACCTCGCTGCCCACACCATCGCCCTCGATAAAGGGAATGGTCGGCATATCTGGCACGGCCAGACGGCCGTTTTTCATTTCTATTTTCATTATTATTTCGTTGTTTTGGAGTTTCCTTCAGTTAATGATAATCAGATAAGCGCTTTTCCGCAAGCAGCACTATGCTTTACTACAGCGGCTTATTTATGAAGCCCTACATAGTTGAGTGCGCTACCGGCACGGAACCATTCAATCTGAGTAGAGTTGTAAGAATGACACACTTCGAAGCTTTCCGTTGTACCATCAGCATGACGAAGCACCACCACAAGCGGCTTTCCGGGTGCGAACGTGTCGAGTCCCGTCACCGAAATGCGGTCATCCTCGCGTACCTTGTCATAGTCAGCCTTATCCTTGAAGGTCAGGGCGAGCATGCCTTGTTTCTTCAGATTGGTCTCATGAATGCGTGCGAAGCTCTTAGCCAATACCACACGTACGTTGAGATAGCGCGGCTCCATGGCAGCATGTTCGCGCGAACTGCCCTCTCCGTAGTTGTCTTCTGCCACGACGATTGACGACAGTCCGGCCGCCTTATAGGCTTTGGCGGCAGCAGAAACAGCCATTTCTTTGCCGTCTGTAAGACACTTCACGCAGTTGCTCTCGTCGTTGAAGGCATTCACAGCACCCATAAGCAGATTGTCGGATATATTCTGTAGATGTCCGCGATACTTCAGCCACGGACCTGCCATTGATATATGGTCGGTGGTACATTTGCCTTTCACCTTTATTAATAAGGGCATATCACACAGATCCTTGCCGTCCCACGCTCCGAACGGAGCCAGTTTCTGCAGACGGTCTGAGTCGGACGAGATTACGACCTGCACGTCGCTGCCGTCTGCCGGAGGCGCAATGAATCCGTCGTCCGTAGCGTCAAATCCTTGAGGCGGGAACACATTGCCCTGCGGCGGGTCGAGCATCACGCTCTGTCCAGAAACGTCAGTCAGCGCGTCCGTGGCAGGATTGAAGTCAAGACGGCCCGCTACAGCAAGCGCCATGGTCAGTTCCGGACTGCCGATGAATGCGTATGTGTTCGGATTTCCGTCGGCGCGGCGTCTGAAGTTGCGGTTGAACGAGGTCACAATCGAGTTTTTACGTTCGTTGTCGTCCGTATGTCGTTTCCACTGTCCGATGCAAGGACCGCACGCATTGGTCATTATCACCGCTCCGATGCGTCTGAAATCTTCCAGTATTCCGTCTCTTTCGGCAGTGCGGCGTATCTGTTCCGAACCCGGATTTATTATTATCTGTCCTTTCACAGGGATATTCTTCTCGTAAGCCTGACGCGCAACCGAAGCCGCACGGCACAGGTCCTGATATGAGGAATTGGTGCATGAGCCTATCAGTCCCATCTCTACAGCCGGCGGAAATCCACATTCCTCCACCTTAGACTTCATCTGAGAGAGGGGCGTGGCGGCATCCGGTGTGAACGGACCATTGAGATGCGGTTCCACCTTACTGAGGTCAATGTCAATCACTTTATCGTAGTATGCTTCCGGATTTGCATACACTTCGTCATCGGCACGCAGGTTACCACTACATGTACGAGCCATTGCGGCTATCTCCTCACGACCTGTACGGCACAGATATTCGGCTCCGTTGTCGTCGAACGGGAATATGGAGCAAGTCGCACCGAGCTCGGCTCCCATGTTACAGATAGTGGCTTTGCCCGTTGCCGACATCGACTCGAGACCGTCACCGAAATATTCCAGTATGGCGTTCGTACCGCCCTTGACGGTCAGCATGCCGAGAATCTGCAGTATGACATCCTTCGGCGATGCCCAGCCCGACAGTTTACCACTCAGCCGTACGCCGATGAGCGTCGGCATCTTCAGTTCCCACGGCTGGCCCGTAAGCACGTCCACAGCATCCGCGCCGCCCACACCGACAGCCACCATACCGAGTCCTCCGGCATTGGGCGTGTGCGAGTCGGTGCCTACCATCATTCCTCCGGGGAAAGCATAATTCTCGAGCACCACCTGATGTATGATACCTGCGCCCGGTCCCCAGAAGCCTATGTGATACTTGGCCGATACAGAACGCAGGAAGTCATAAACCTCCTTGTTTGTCGTCATAGCCGCCGGCAGGTCCTTGTCTGCACCGACGTCGGCTTTTATCAGATGGTCACAATGCACCGAAGCAGGCACAGCCACGCGGTCTTTTCCGGCATTCATGAACTGCAGCAGCGCCATCTGCGCCGTCGCATCCTGCATAGCCACACGATCGGGACGGAAATCCACGTAGTCTGTTCCGCGCTTATAAGCTTTCAACCCATTCTCATCATACAAATGAGCGTAAAGCACTTTCTCCGCATAAGTAAGCGGCCTGCCTAACAATCCTTTTACCTTTTCTACCTTATTATTATATGAAGAATAGAAGCTCTTCAGCATTTCGTAATCCAGTATCATCTTATCTTGCTTTTGATCGGATGCAAAAATACAAAAAAAATTCATAAATGTAGCATTTTCATTAATATACTTAGCAAATTGAAACTATTAACAACCCATATCGATAAAAATGTTGTATTTTTATGCAAAAATAAAAATAAAAGCTCATAAAAATACATAAAACAAGCCGGAACAGTCTTTGACATATAATCGAAAAACACACAAAAGACTGTTCCGGCAACCTTGTTTTCAGTCGTTCATAAGACTTTCGAGCTTCCTGCCCACCTCAATTATATTTGAACTCTTATAAATCACCTCACCCGTAGGAGATATTATGAAATAAGACGGTATGTCAGCTACACCGTACTCCGAATCCACCGGTCCGGCGTTTTCCGTTCTTACACGAAACTGTTTCCACGTCATCATGTCGTCCAACGCCTTCAACCATTTGTCGCCATCGTCATCCAGTGACACCCCAATCACGTTTACCCGGCCTTCATATTTGTCTTTTATATCGCGCAACATCGGCATTCCTGCCCTGCACGGTCCGCACCATGACGCCCAGAAATCCACAATATTAACCTTGTCGCGGCTGAGCACACTCTCCAGATTAACCTCTTCTCCACCCGTCGAAACCATGCGAAGATCGGCAAAGCGGCGACCTTTCACAAACTTCATATAGCGTGGCATATCGGCAAGAAATCTTTTATAGCGCAACGTATCGGCGTTGCCCGCGAACTTGTCTGCCGTGGATTCCAGCATATCCTTAGTATAACAATAAGGCCGCTTCAGCTTTTTCAACTGCAATATGAGAGATATGGCATAATCAGGATGTGCGTTTATGAAATCATCATTGATGCGTTCCACCGTCTTTCTCTGCTCCGAAGCAATCACCTTAAGACTGTCGAGCTCACTCTGCGGACGCTCCACAGCATCGTTGCTCATCACATGATTGGTTGCTCCGATCAGGCTTTCCGTATGCCACAGTCTGTCTTCTGCCGCCATCACAGCGTCGCGCCATTCGTTGTAACGATTCTGTTCTGTTCCGCCACTGACAACTGCGGCGGTCTCGCTCATCATAGGCGACACCTCCGGCTCGTCATAATTCATCACACGCGGAAGACGTGTCACATCGTCAACAGCAACACTCATGTCTGCATTGTCGAGCATGACAGTGACATATCTTGCATCTCTGTCGTTGAAAAACGAAGCAGCACGCGCATCACAGAATATGATGTAAGCAAGCGCAGGACCGTCAACATGTCCGGAAATCTCAAACGTTCCGTCCTTGACAAGCGCCTCTGCCAACGGCTGTTTACTTAAAACCATATTATTGAATCCGTAATACTCGGAAACGTCTATGTCATAGCAAATTACTACCTTCATGCTGTCGGCCACGCTTCCGACACTTCCTTTTATATTGAAATCCCGACATTCGGCCACACACGATATGAGCAGGGCCATGAAAAAAAGCATCAGTCTTGTCATAAAAGCAATATATATACGGTTAGTTTTCTCAAATATAAGAAATAAAGAACACACGTATATACAAGGCAGGAGAAATATAACATAAATTAAACCCAAACCGGTCATCAGACCGCATATGTTTTATATATTTTATGCATTCATGCTTTCAGCCGTCTTTTTGTTTTCTATTGGCCACTTTTTGTTGGATTTTTCTTGACATAGCCCGCTATGCCTGCAAAAAATCCAACGAAAATACGCTCTATACAAAGCAAAAATACCGACTGAATTATAATGACCGATTCGGGTTAAAAATGTGCAACAGAATGGGTATCAGACACACATCATTCTGTTGCACAATATATAAAAGCCACCTTACAAGCGGCATATGACATGACACTTCAGAACTCAGCCAGAAGTCCGGCGCAAGCATCCTCTATCAGATCGAGGGCATAATCGAAGTCCGAATCGTCGCCGTAGTAAGGATCGGGAATCTCGCTGACGCCTGCATGGGCTGTCATATACGAGCCAAGCATCCTCACTTTGTCCTTCTCCTCTGGCGTGGAAGCCATGGCAGTGACGGCACGCACGTTGGCGTTATCCATCACAAGGATGAGGTCGAAGCGGCTGAAATCGGCCGTGGAAAGCTGACGTGCGCGACTGTCTAACTTATAACCACGCACTGCTCCGCGCCGGCGCATACGGCTGTCGGGCAACTGTCCGATGTGCCATCCGCCTATTCCGGCAGAGTCGATGAAAAACTCGTCCTCGCGTCCGGCCTTCTCCACGAGCGCCTTCATCACGCCCTCGGCCGCCGGACTGCGGCATATATTGCCAAGACAAACAAACAACAGTCTTTTCTTACTTTTCTTCATAATCGTCGTCTAATAGTGTCTGTGATTCGGGTATGGGATAATTGGCGCTCTCCTTCACGCCGAGCGACTTCAGCTCGTTGGCCTTCTGCACAATGCTCTGGCGTCCGGTGTAAGCCTTGTTGTAGGCGTCGTCGTAGTCCTTGTGCAGAGTGTCGATGTCCTTCTTCAGCTTGTCGAACCTCTTGATGAACTCTCCCACGCGCTTTATCATCTCGTCCGCCATCTCGAAAACCTTCTTCTGGCTTTCGGTCTGAGCATACTGACGCCACGCAATCTGAATCATACGGAGTATGGCCATGAGGTTCTGCTGTCCGGTGATGAACACATGCCGGTCGAAAGCCTCGCGCCATATCTTCGGGTCATGAGCCAATGCCAGCTGCAACGCACCCTCGTTCGGCACGAACATTATGACAAAGTCGATGGCCCGACGCGGCTTTGTTATGTAACGGCTGTAGTCTTTCTTCGCGAGATTAACGGCCTGCGTGCGCACACTCTTCACCAGATCGTCGGCATACTTGCGCTTCAACGTCTCGTCGTCGGTGTTCACATACTGATAGTAGGCATCGATGGACATCTTCGAATCTATCACCACGTCCTCGTTGTCAGGATAATGCAGGATGACATCGGGAATCATTCGCTTGCCGCTCTCGTCGTTCACAATGACGTTACCCTTGTCGTCTGTTATGGTCTGCTGCACGTCGTAGTCTATTCCACACCTGTAACCCTGCGCGTCGAGAATCTCGGTCAGCATGCGCTCGCCCCAATTACCCTGCGCCTTGTTGCCGCCCCTTATGACGTTGGTGAGCATTGTCGCCGTGCGGTCTATCTTGGTAGTCTGGTCGCTCATGGCCTTGAGCTGCTCGGAAAGCGACGCCGTGCTCTTTGCCGTCTCGCTGTTGGTAACACGTATTGCCTCCTGCAACTGCTTGAGATTATCGCGCAGCGGCTTGGTGATGTTCTCCATACTCTCCGAGTTGTCGGCCTTCAGACGGTCGGTGGTCTGATTGAGCACCTTCGTCGCAAGGTTGGCAAACTGTTCCTGCACAGTCTTCAACTGCTGTTCGAACTGCTCCTGCCGCATCTGCATCTCCTTCGAACTATGCTCCTTCTCAGCCCTCAGTTCGGTGGCAACACGTTCTGCCTCCACCCTGGCCTGCATCAGTTCGCCGTTCATTCTGGACATCTCGGCCCGGGCATTTTCCGTATCCGCCTTGAGCTGCGCGGCGGTCTGCTCCAGTTGTACGGCCCTCTGCTCGGCCAGAGCAAGTCCGGTTTTCACACTTCTGACCTTCGACTGCATGAAAAAAAACACAATCGCACAGCCGACAACAATTCCTATTATCAAATAAACTATCTCCATATTCAATTACATTTAAAACATCTCCGCATTTTCCGTCCGTAGTACACAAACAACATGCCGGCAGGCATCATACAAGGAAAAACACGGGGAAGCGCAAATATAACAAAATAAATCCACTTTGCGCGCCACATTCCCGAAAATATTTCACACAGCAACAACAAAGTGACAATTAAAACATCAAAAAGGCACAGATATTTAATAAATAACCATTTTTATACGGTTTTATTATGAATTTTTATGTTTAATGCTATCAAAAAGCACACTGTGCGCGCACACGGTGGATTTTTTCGGAAAAAAGGTATAAAAAATTTTGGCAGACATAAAAAATGTCATATCTTTGTAAACGTTATCCTGAAAACAATCTTTTTACCTTACTGGAAGAGACTAATACCTATTGAAGATTTGAAGCGGTCGCCTGTGAAGGTTGTCGCTTTTTTTTATGTCTGAAGGCGAACAGACCCCACCGCACGGCTATATAATCAAATACAAAAAACGATGGATAAAAAGACAGCAGACTACATAAGACTTCTTGCGGAAAAGTATGAGACGGCCGACTTTCTGAAAGACGACCCGAGCCTGTTCATGCACAAGGTGGAGGGCGCGGCAGACATGGAGGTGATGGCCTTCGCGGCGTCGTGTCTGAGCTACGGATCACGCAAGCAGTTCTTCCCCAAAATACAATACATGCTCGACCGCTCCGGCGGAAGAATGGACGAATGGGTGCGCAGCGGCAGCTTTGCCGACGACATACCCGACGAAGACCGATGCTACTATCGCCTGTATACGCAGCACGACATGCACCTGTTGCTACAGACTCTGCGCGCCATGCTGACCGAGCACGGCAGTCTGGGGCAGTTTGTCCGCGCCAATGCCACCGACGGTTACGGAGCCGTGGGCGCCCTGTGTGCCTACTTCGCCGAGCGTAATACAAGCACGGTGATACCGCGCGACACCAAGTCGGCATGCAAACGCGTGTGTATGTTCATGCGCTGGATGGTGCGCGACGGTTCGCCCGTCGATCTGGGACTGTGGACACGATTCATCGACAAGCGCACTCTCATCATGCCGCTCGACACACACGTGGTGCAGCAGTCGCAGCGATTGGGACTGCTCACGAGCCGCACTGCGTCGATGAGTGCGGCACGCCGACTGTCGCAAGCCATGCTGGAGGTGTTCCCGGACGACCCTCTCAAAGGCGACTTCGCACTCTTCGGCTACGGAGTGAACAACAAGGGAGATCAGCCTACATAGTTCATCGGCCACGGACGACGGAGAAAGATTTAACACTTTTATGTTAATTCCGGACCCGAAAAAAGTTCAACCTCAAGATGCGCTACAGATTAAGGAGTGATGCAGAAGTGCCTGTTTCGGAATGACGGAGACTGTCCGGCAATCCGTATTTTTCTCAAACGTCACGCAACAAGCACCTTTTCAGCACATGATACAGCCCATATCAGGGCCTGATATGCACCATATCACACCATGATAATGCCCATATCACACCACGATAAAGCCAATATCACGCCTCAATAAAGCCTGTTTCGCACGACTGTAAAAAGTCACGTAAGACATCAATCGACGTAACCTGCTGTCGTACAGCAACTTCCGTAAAGTGTCTGAGAATCGCGTATTTGCGACCGACACGGGTGTTGCACGCAAATATCGCAGCCACAGAGACGTATGATTTAACATTCGCCGGTTTTTAGTTGTCGTCACACGCATAAAGACCTTCGCCCGCCTGTCCCGACAACCCGCCCCATACACGGATACAGTGACCTCTGCGGACCGTTCCTTTTTACTTTCTTTAACCATTCATATCTATAACTTACGATATTTTTCAATAAATTTGCAAAATATGAGAATAGACATTATCACTGTTTTGCCCGAGATGCTCGAAGGCTTTGTCAACGAGTCGATACTCGCAAGGGCACAGAAAAAAGGACTGGCAGAGATACATCTGCACAACCTGCGCGACTACACCAAGGACAAATGGCGTCGCGTGGACGACTACCCGTACGGAGGATTTGCCGGAATGGTGATGCAGTGCGAGCCGATAGACCGCTGCATATCGGCACTGAAGGCCGAACGCGACTACGACGAGGTGATATTCACTTCGCCCGACGGCGAGCAGTTCAACCAGCACGTGGCCAACGACCTGTCGATGAAGGAGAACATGATAATACTGTGCGGCCACTACAAAGGCATTGACCAGCGTGTGCGCGACCATCTCATCACACGCGAGATAAGCATCGGCGACTATGTGCTCACCGGAGGCGAACTGGCTGCGGCAGTGATGGCCGACGCCATAGTGAGAGTGGTGCCGGGAGTGATAGGCGACGAGCAGAGTGCCCTGAGCGACTGTTTCCAGGACGACATGCTGTCGGCCCCCATATACACCCGCCCTGCCGACTATAAGGGATGGAAGGTGCCGGACATACTGCTCAGCGGCAACGAAGCCAAGATAAAGGAGTGGGAAATGGAACAGGCCATGGAGCGCACACGCCGCCTGAGGCCCGACCTCCTGGAGAAATGACCTAGGCCGTAAGACGATACACGACAAGCACACGCGACTAAGAACCGGAACAACCTGCAATTATGATATGAAAGCCTTCAACCTTATCCATAAAACACTGTGTGTCTTCATAACGCTGATGGCATACTGTCTGACGGCGGCAGCCATCGGCGGCGACAACGACAAGCCGTTGCGCGTGGCCGTGGCGGGAGTTGCCCACGGCCATCTGAACGACATTGTGTCGCGCATGGACAGGGGCGACTTCGAAGTGGTGGGCGTCTATGAGAAAGACGACCGCATGCGCCGGCATAACGGACTCATCGCCCACAACAGCAGGATACCGGCATTTGCCGATCTGGGAGAGATGCTCGACAGCATACATCCGGAGGCTGTGGTGGCCTACGGTGCGATATACGACCATATGGAAGTGGTGGAGGAATGTGCGCCGCGGGGCATACATGTGATGGTGGAAAAGCCGCTGGCAGTGGACACAAAACACGCCCGCCGCATGGCAAAGCTGGCACGTGAGCACGGCATTCTGCTGCTCACAAACTATGAGACGAGCTGGTACAGCTCCAATCACGAGGCTTACAGAATGGTGAAGGAAGGACAGATAGGCGACATAACGCGCATACTTGTGTACGACGGACACCAGGGACCGATAGAGATAGGATGCGGCAAGGACTTCACCACATGGCTGACCGACCCGGTGATGAACGGCGGCGGAGCTATAACCGACTTCGGATGCTACGGCGCGAACATCGCCACATGGCTGTTCGACGGCCGCAAACCGCTGAGTGTCTATGCCGTGACAAACCATCAGAAACCCGAGAAATATCCGAAGGTGGACGACGACGCCACCATAATACTGCAGTATCCCGATGTGACAGTGCAGCTCATGCCGTCGTGGAACTGGCCGATGAACCGCAAGGATATGTACATATACGGCTCGAAGGGATACATCTATCAAAGCACTCCTTCGCGCATGTCGCTCTACAGGGACGGCAAAGAGACAGACGTCAGACCGACAAAACCGAACGCTCCATACGACGATTCGTTCCGCTATCTGAAGGCTGCCGTGCGCGGAGAGATAACGGTGCATCCCACCGACCTCGCATCGATGGAGAACAATCTGACGGTGGTTGAGATTCTGAGTGCCGCCGTGAAGAGCGCACGCACCGGCAAGCCGGTACGCCTGAAATGAACGGCGACGCGACCGACACGCACGTAACACACGATTTCATGCCTGCCGCCGGAGACACGGTCCCCACTCCGGCGCAGACGACATAAACAAAAGTTGGGAGCCAAAATTAAAACCTAAATTAATTATGAGAGAATTGACAGTACTTCCACAGTTGGAATTCACAGAAGCACTAAAAGCCTTCTGGAACAAGATAGCACAATTTCAAGGCCGTTCGCGCCGCTCCGAATTCTGGTGGACCTATCTCGCCTACTTCGTGACATCCATAATATTCTCGTTCGTGCCAATCATCGGCAACATCGTAACACTATTGTTCGGACTGGCCATCATACCGATAACATTCCGCCGACTGCATGACACGGGACGAAGCGGATGGTGGTATGGCGTGAGCATAATAGGGAGCCTGGTATTCTCTGTCTATTTAGTCATCCTGATAATAGGTGCTATCGGCATAAGCGCAGGCATGTCCGAATTTTCATCCATGTCTGATACTGAAATCATGGAGAAGCTATTCACCGGAGCAACAATGTCATACATCCTCTTCGGTCTGCTTGTGGGAATTGTTTATAACATCATCCTTTTGGTGTTCCTCTGCCAGGACAGCCAGAAGGAAGCAAACAAATATGGCCCGTCACCGAAATATGTCGATATGGACACAAATGCGGACATGCCAGACAGAAGATACGACACAATGTAACAAGACAGACAAAAAGTGCACAAAACCGCTTGGCGGACATCTGCCAGACGGTTACATATATAAACCAGAAAAAACAAAAAGATAATGAAACAAATCGAAGCAACCCCTTCCGTAGGATTCGGCGATGCCGTGAAATCATCGCTCAACCGACTTACCGACTTCAAAGGCCGCACACGCCGTTCGGAGTTCTGGTGGACAATACTGGCATACTACATATGCGTGTTGATCATTAATTTAATATTGGGTATGATTCTGCCGCAGACAGCATTGACCATAATAGGCATCATACTTCAGTTTCTCGTCTTCGGTGCAACGGTGCGACGCCTGCACGATACAGGCCGGAGCGGATGGTGGGTCGGCGTAAGCTGGATTGTGAGCATCATCAGTTCAATATACGTTATGGCAAACAGCGACATACTGATGAGCGTAAACATAAACCCGGAAGAAATAATGGAGTTTGCCAGTGCACCGGCAACCATAGGCATAACGGCAATCAACACAATTTTAAATATCATCGTCATAATATTCTGTCTGCTCGACAGCAAAGCAGAAACCAATAAATATGGCGAATCGCCGAAATATAAAGAGACCGAGGAATGACATTCGGAGAAAGGCCTTGTAACAGACATGTGACAAAGGCCTAGGTTTATTTTTTATCCATAAATTGTTTACAGAAGGCTTCGCCAAGTGCGAAGCCTTCTTCGTAGAGAGCCTCCAGCTTCTTAGTGTCTTTCTCTATACGGCCCACTTCCATCGGCTTCAGCGGACGTATGCAGGTGATGCGCCCCTCCTGCTCCAATCGGTCTATCATGTCGAGCTGGCGGTTGTAAACCTCTATGCGATGGCTCAGAGCCACACGCAGACGCGGATAGTCGCGGTAGATGAAGCGCGGTATCTTTATGTCATGGCCGTCGTTGCGGTAGCCTTTGTTACGTGTCAGCACCACCACATTGTGACTATAGCCCTTCTGCATGGCATGCTCTACGGGAATGCTGTCGGCTATTCCTCCGTCAAGCATCGGTTTGCCGTCCACAAAGACAATCTTGCTCACATACGGCAGACTGCTCGAGGCGCGCACGGCATCGAGCGCACGCTGACGGTCGTGACGCTCCGACAGATATTCGGCAAGACCCGTGCGGCAGTTGGTGGCGACCATCTCGAACTCGGTCTCGCTGTTGAAGAATGTGTCGAAGTCGAACGGTATGTAGCTGTTCGGGAACTTGTCGTAGAGCAGTTTCTGGTCGAATATGCAGCCCTGGGTGAAGAGATAGCGCAATCCGATGTAGTCGTAGCGTGCCAGATAATCGATATTTGAGATTCGGGCGCGTCGAGGCTGACGGCTTACGTAGGACATGCCGTTGCATGCTCCGGCCGACACCGCCACAATGTAAGGAAAATACAAATTGTGTTTCATGAACGCATCGAGTACGCCCGTGGTGAAAACACCACGCATACCACCACCTTCAAGCACAAGCCCCGTATTTTTGTCCATTTGTATAAAAACTGTTTAAAACGCTCTGCAAAATTACACATTTTAAATATAAAAATTGTAACTTTGCAAACAATTGACATGATAATTTAATATATGTTTGACAAACAGACCTACGTAAACCGTCGCGCCAAGCTCAGAAGTCTTGTAAAGGACGGCATAATCATACTTTTCGGTAATAACGAGTCGCCCTGCAACTACCCAAGCAACGGCTACTATCCGTTCAGACAGGATTCATCGTTCCTGTATTATTTCGGTCTGAACAGAGACGGACTCGTAGGAGTGATCGACATAGACAACAACCGTGAGACAATCTTCGGTAACGACATCGACATCGAAGACATTGTCTGGTACGGCAGCGTGGACAGCGTGCATGACCTCGCGGCACAGGTGGGCGTGGAAAACACCGCACCGATGCGTGCACTGAAGAGCGCATGCAACGAGGCTCTGCGACAGAAACGCAAGATACACTTTCTGCCGCCCTACCGTCATGACATAAAGATACAGATTTTCGATCTGCTCGGCATTCACCCTGTACAGCAGAAGGAAGCAGCAAGCATGGAGCTCATAAAAGCAGTGGTGAACATGCGTTCCGTAAAGGAGCAGCAGGAGATTGAAGAACTGGAGAGAGCAGCCGAAATAGGCTATCTGATGCATACAACAGCCATGAAGCTGACACGTCCGGGAGTGACTGAGAAGTTCGTAGGCGGACAGGTGGACGGAATCGCCCACTCATACGGCGCCATGGTGAGTTTCCCTACCATCTACAGCCAGCACGGCGAGATAATGCACGGCAATCCGTCGATGAGCATTCTGGAAGCAGGACGACTCGCTCTGTGTGACGCCGGAGCAGAAACAATAAACAACTACTGCTCGGACAACACACGCACAATGCCTGTAAGCGGCAAGTTCACGCAGCGTCAGCTGGAGATATACAGCATTGTGGAAGCATGCCACGACTATGTACTGGAAGTAGCCAAGCCCGGAGTGAAATACTTTGACGTGCATCTGGCTGTGTGCCGCCTTATGACCGAAAGACTGAAAGAGCTCGGACTGATGAAGGGCGACACCGACGAGGCCGTAGCAGCAGGCGCACACGCCATGTTCCTACCGCACGGCTTGGGCCACATGATGGGCATGGACGTACACGACATGGAGAATCTCGACCAGATAAACGTAGGCTTTGACGAAGAGACTCGTCCTAATCTCGAACAGTTCGGAACAAACTGTCTGCGCATGGGACGCCGCCTGCAGCAAGGCTTTGTTGTGACCGACGAACCGGGAATATACTTCATCCCCGCACTCATCGACGACTGGAAGGCAAAAGGACACTGCAAGGAGTTCATCAACTTCGACCTGCTCGAGACATACAAGGACTTCGGTGGAATACGCATCGAAGACGATATTCTCATAACCGAAAACGGTTGCCGTTTCATCGGAGAAAAGAGAATACCTTATCATCCGAAGGACGTTGAGGCATTCATGGAGAACAATCAATAAAAACAAACTATACAACAACAAACTATGAAGAAAATCATGACACTTGCGTTCCTCGCCATGATGGCCATGGGAGTGAGCGCCCAGGACAAGAAGGAAAACAGCAACAAGCCTGTTTTCACAGTTGTCAAGGAGAATCCTATCACAAGCATCAAGGACCAGAGCCGCAGCGGCACATGCTGGGACTACTCTACACTTGCTTTCTTCGAGAGCGAAATACTCAAGGCTACAGGCAAGACATACGACCTGTGCGAGTCTTTCGTTGCAAACAAGAACTACATGGAACGTGCAATCCAGGTTGTACGCCTGCACGGTGACTGCCAGTTCTCACAGGGAGGTTCGGCTTACGACGTTTACCACGTGCTGAAAACATACGGTATCTGCCCGGAAGACGCAATGCCGTTCCCTGGCTCACTCTACGGTGACTCACTGAACAACTTCAACGAGTTCTTCTCTCTGATGGAACCGTATGTTGCAGCTGTTTCAAAGAGTTCTGCAAAGAAACTCTCAGGACAGTGGAAGGTCGGACTGCAGGGTATTCTCGACGCTTATCTCGGCAAATGCCCGGAGAGCTTCACATACGAAGGCAAGACATACACTCCGAAGTCATTCGCTGAAAGCCTCGGACTGGATTGGGGCAACTATGTGACAATCACAAGCTACACACATCATCCGTTCTACACAAAATTCCCGGTTGAAGTACAGGACAACTGGCGCAATCCGGGTTCATGGAACCTGCCGATTGAAGACATGGCACGCATCATAGACAATGCTGTGATGAACGGTTACACCGTAGCATGGGGTGGCGACGTGAGCGAGGAAGGATTCACACGCACAGGTCTGGCTTACTCTTACGACACAGACGCTATGCAGAGCTATGCAGGCAGCGACATGGCACGCTGGCTGAAGCTGTCTTCTTCAAAGCGTACAAACATCATCGACTCTCTGGGATGCAAGGTGCCTGAGCTCACTCCGACACAGGAGAAGCGTCAGGAGCGTTATGACAACTGGGAGCTGACAGACGACCACGGAATGCTTATCTTCGGTATCGCAAAAGACCAGAACGGCAAAGAATACTACATGGTGAAGAACTCATGGGGTGAAGCCGGTGACTACAAAGGAATCTGGTATATGTCAAAGAACTTCATCGTTGCAAACACAATGGACTATATGGTGAACATCAACGCCATTCCTAAGGACATCCGCAAGAAGATGGAGGATGCTGTGAAAAAAGCCGGCATAGGCGAATAACACAACAATACACAATAAACAGGGCTGCGGGCCAGGAGTTTGACACCAACCTGCCAACATTGATTGGAGTTACAGGTGGCGTGACAAAAGCCTGACCCGCAGTCTTATTTTTATATAAAAACGCATTATCAATACCATGTTTTCCATTTTTATTTTGTAACTTTACGGGCAGTTTATGTGCGTCAATCCGCACTTTTCCCTCATGCAGAATAAAAAATAAAAACTATATAATGCTTTTCAAATGGAATTACAAGCCACCAACATCCGAAGAAAGACAAGCGGCTGACGAATTAGGAGGAAAGCTCAACATCAGCCCCATTCTTGCCGGACTGCTCATTAAACGGGGCATCACGACAGAATCGGCGGCAAAACGTTTCTTTCATCCGCAACTCTCCGACCTCATCAATCCTTTTCTGATGAAAGACATGGATGTGGCCGTTGACAGACTGAACGACGCCATGGGACGCAAGGAACGCATCATGGTGTATGGCGACTACGACGTCGACGGATGCACGGCTGTGGCATTGGTATACAAGTTCCTGCTGCAGTTCTATTCAAACATAGAATATTATATTCCCGACCGCTACGACGAAGGATACGGCGTAAGCAAGAAAGGAATAGACTATGCGCATGCGAACAACGTGAAGCTGATAATAATTCTCGACTGCGGAATAAAGGCGGCCGAGGAGATAGCTTATGCCAAATCGCTGGGCATAGATTTCATTATATGCGACCATCATGTGCCTGACGAGGACATGCCGCCGGCTGTGGCAATACTCAACCCCAAGCGCAGCGACGACACCTATCCGTTCAAGCATCTCTGCGGATGCGGTATAGGCTTCAAGTTCATGCAGGCATTCGCAAAGAACAACAGCATTCCATTCTCAAGACTTATGCCTCTGCTCGACCTGTGTGCCGTGAGCATAGCCGCAGACATTGTACCCGTGACCGACGAGAACCGCATACTCGCCTATCACGGACTGAAGATTCTGAACCAGAATCCGAGCACAGGACTGAAGGCAATAATCGACATCTGCGGACTGAACAACCGTGAGATATCAATGAGCGACATTGTGTTCAAAATCGGACCGCGCATAAATGCGTCGGGAAGAATAGAGAACGGAAGGGAAAGTGTGGATCTGCTTGTTGAAAAGGAATTCTCGCACGCACTGGAAAAGGCAAAACACATAGACTGCTACAACGAACAGCGCAAGGACATAGACAAACAGATGACGGAAGAGGCGAACCAGATTGTGGCCCGCCTGGAAAGCCAGCGCCACCGTTCGTCCATTGTACTGTATGACGAGAACTGGAAAAAAGGTGTAATAGGAATAGTGGCTTCACGTCTCACCGAAATTTATTTCAGACCGACAGTGGTGCTCACACGCGATGGCGATCTGGCTACAGGCTCGGCGCGCAGCGTGACCGGATTCGACGTTTATTCTGCCATAAAGAGCTGCCGCGACATCCTTCTGAACTTCGGAGGACACACCTATGCGGCAGGACTGACACTGAGATGGGACGACATTCCAGAGTTCAGGCGCCGTTTCCAGAAATATGTCGACAACCACATACAGCCGGAACAGACAGAAGCCATGCTCAATATTGACACCGTGATAGACTTCAAGGACATCACCAAACGACTGCACAACGATCTGAAGAAGTTCTCACCATTCGGTCCGTGCAACCAGAAACCTATTTTCTGCACCGTGGGAGTGTACGACTACGGCACAAGCAAGGTGGTGGGACGTGAGCAGGAACACATCAAGCTGGAGCTTGTCGACTCGAAGTCAAGCAATGTTGTCAACGGCATTGCCTTCGGCCAAAGCGCATCGGCACGGTACATAAAATCGAAAAGAAGTTTCGACATTGCCTACACACTCGAGGACAATGTTTTCAAGAAAAACATGGTGCAGCTGCAGATAGAGGACATACGTCCGGCCGAAGACGACGAAAACGAATAAGCGTCTTCACACTCCGACAACCATACAAAACACATTATCTGCGTGGGCAACGGTTCTGACAAATATACAAGAATACTGCGCCAATACTGGGGCCACTCCGACTTCAGGGGAATACAGCGCGACATTATCGAAAGCATCGGCAGCGGACACGACACACTCGGACTGATGCCGACCGGAGGCGGCAAGTCGATAACCTTTCAGGTTCCGGCTCTTGCTGCTGAGGGAGTGTGTATTGTCATCACGCCGCTCATCGCCCTGATGAAAGATCAGGTGTACAACCTGCGCCGACGCGGCATAATGGCTGCAGCAATATATTCCGGCATGACACGTCATGAAATATTACGTACTCTCGAGAACTGCATACTCGGCAGTACGAAAGTGTTGTACGTATCGCCGGAACGCATTGCCTCTGAACTGTTCAAAACAAAACTGCGCCACATGCGCGTGAGCTTCATAACTGTTGACGAAGCCCACTGTATAAGCCAATGGGGCTACGACTTCAGGCCTTCATACCTTCACATCTCCGACATAAGAAAGATAAAACCGGATGCGCCGGTGCTCGCACTGACAGCCACAGCCACAAAACAGGTGGCCGACGACATACAGAGGAAATTGCAGTTCAAGGATGCGAACATGTTCCGCATGAGCTTCGAACGCAAGAATCTGGCATATATCGTGCGCCATGCCACCGACAAACGAGAAGAGATGCTCCATATTCTGCGGAGCGTCAGGGGCAGCGCAATAGTATATGTAAGAAGCCGAAGACGAGCCTCGGAGATAAGCGAATGGTTGGAACAGAACGATGTGGAAGCGACTTTCTATCATGCCGGACTGGAACACTCCGTAAAAGACGAGCGCCAGAAAGAATGGCATGATGACAAGAAACGCGTGATGGTGGCCACAAACGCCTTCGGCATGGGCATAGACAAGCCCGACGTGCGTGTGGTGATACACTTCGACTGCCCCAGCTCGCTCGAAGCCTACTTCCAGGAAGCGGGACGTGCGGGCCGCGACGGGCAGAAATCGTACGCCGTGCTGCTCTACAACAACAGCGACAAGTCAAAACTCCAGAAACGCATAGCCGACGAGTTTCCCGAGAAAGAATACATCCGAAGTGTTTACGACCACCTTGCCGGCTTCTTCCAGATAGCCGTAAACAGCGGGCGCGGACACACTTTCATGTTCGACATAAGAAAATTCTGCCGCACCTACAAACTGTTTCCTATTCAGACGGACGCCGCACTGAAGATTCTTGAACGTGCCGGATATCTAGAATACAACACAGATCCGAATTCTGATCCTCGCATCGTATTCCTTATCTCGCGCGAACAACTTTACATTCTGAACGAGCTGTCACCGCTTGAGGACAGGCTCATAACAACATTACTGAGAAACTACGGTTCGCTGTTCATCGACTACACATACATTGACGAGGACATGATTGCAAGACAGGCGGACCTGACAAGCCAGCAGATATACCTCCTGCTCAAAGGCCTCACACAGAAACGCATACTGCACTTTGTGCCACGCAGCAAGACACCGTTCATCACATACACGCGCGACAGGGTGGACGGCGAGAATCTCATGATCACACACGATGTGTATGAAGACCGCAAGGAACAGTTCACCCAAAGAATAAACACCGTAATAAGTTACGCCACAAACGACAACGTGTGCCGCAGCCGGCAACTGCTCAGATATTTTAACGAAACGCGCTCGAATGACTGCGGACAGTGCGACGTGTGCCTCGCACATAAAAGAAATCCCGACAGAAAACAGCAGCTGAAGGACGCAAGAAGCATGATAACAGAAGTGCTCAACGACAAAAAACAGCACCATCTGACAGAACTGCTGAAACTTCCTTTACCTTCGGATATACTCGACACGGCATTGGAACAACTGATATTCGAAGAGATGATCAGAGTGGACAGCAGTTATATTTACATAGAATAACCCGACTTCCACATAAGACAACAATCCTCAGCCATTCACGGCTTTTGAGCCTATATGCGTTCAGCCTGTTGCAGAATAGGCTTTATCAGGCTGCAAAACGGCCTGTTTCAGGCCATGAAACGGGCCATTTTAGAGGATGAAACGGGCCGTTTCAGAGCACAATACGGGCTGTTTCGCAACACGATATCGACCGTTTGGCAGCACGGAAGAATTTATCAGACAAAACAAGCCCATATCAAACCTTGTCAATACATAAAACATAAGAAGCACTGAACACAGGCCTCAAATCGCAAGTACGCCCCGCAGGACATAAAAGAATGATAACCGAAAAGCGACTGAGAGACATCAGAAATCAAGCCACATCTTCAATGCAGCAATCTTCTCACGGCTGACCTGTATCATACGGTCACAAGGAGGCGTTACACGCACCGACCATTTTCCACCAAAATAAGGCTCGATATTGCACACTGATGCAGCAGACAATATGAACTGACGGTTCACACGGAAGAAAATCTTCGGATCAAGCTGTTCCTCAAGTTTACTCAGGGTCATGTCAACAATATGGCTGCGTCCCTGTTTGGTCACGGCATAAGTTATCTTATCCTCAGAACGGAAATAGGCAATGTCTGCTACCTGCAATGTGGAGAACCGCGATCCGGATGCTACAAGAAAACGTGTGCGATACTGGCGTGAAGCACCGGATGACAACGCATTCAGAAATTCTCCCGCATCGAATATGCTCCCTAGTCCGGCAATACATCCAGCCGCACTGTATCTTTCAAACTTCCGTATCGCCTCGGCAAGACGTTCTTTTCGTACAGGTTTCAACAGATAATCGACACTGTTCACCGTAAAAGCCCGTACGGCATACTCGTCATAGGCCGTGGTGAACACAATCATGCTCTGCGGATGTGCCTGCTCGATAAGGTGAAAGGAAATACCGTCGGCAAGCTGTATGTCAAGAAACATTATGTCAGGATGGGGATTGACGGCAAGCCACGCAGCCGCTTCCTCAATACTACCCGGCAAGACCACAACATCCCACTGTGGCCGCAACTCAAGCACCATGCTTTCGAGCAGACGCGCTGCCGGTAGCTCGTCTTCAACTATCGCTGCCCTGATCTTATTCATATATCAAAGGAACTTTTACGGTGAAAAACTCTTTCTCGGGTATAACTTCTATATCATGGCCACACAACAGCATATAGCGCTGCGACAGATTGTTGAGTCCCATTCCGGACGTTCTTGAAATCTGCTTGGGCTGGATACGGTTCGAAACGGTAAGCCACATGTCCTCAGAACGTTTCTCTGTGTCGAGTACCACTGTCATCGGGCGTGCCATGGTTATGGCATTATGCTTTATGACATTCTCTATCAGAAGCTGCAATGTCAAAGGCGGGATATTCATGTCGAGCACCGATTCATCAAGACGATTGTCAACATCAATACACTCACCCATTCTCACCCGCTGCAGTTGAAGATATACATCGACAAATTCAAGCTCCTCGCTCACAGTTACGGTCTGTCTGTCGTGACAATCGAGAATGTAACGGTAGGCATCTGCCAGATTACGTGTGAATTCAGCAGCACGCGGCGGATTATATTCAATTTCGGCAACAAGCGTATTCAGGCTGTTGAACAGAAAATGTGGATTAAGCTGATTCTGCAAAGCCGCATAACGTGCCTGTGCCGAACTTTCCTCAAGCAGGCGGGTTCTACGGTACTGACTCATAAGATCGGCGTAGAACCGGTTCATCATGAAAAGGCTCAAAAGTATGAGTTCCATGAACCATACGCATAACACACCGACTGTACCACGCCATGCAAGAGCAAAAAGGTGGGACGAACCGATAATGAACTTTGCCATGACCAGCAGCAGATAATTGAGAACAAGCAAACCTGCTGCCGAAATGAAGAAGAACAGAAATATGCGTCTGCGGTCACGAATAAATCCCGGATAGGCCGGTCCGATGCGTCTGTTGACAAATCTCATGCCCAGACCTACACCATTGAACAGCAACAGCACTGCAACGATAGCTTCCGGTGTAAGCAGATTGAGCTGTTGGCGTGCCGGGATGTCGCCACTGGTGATAAGCAGCAGATATGAACAACAACCGATGGCCGAGAAAATAAGTATATCGGCCAGACACGAATTACGGAATGTATCTGATTCTGACATAAGATGTTGTCTGTATTTTTATTGGTATCTGCAAATGTACTGATTTTTCAATTACCACAAGCCCGCTCCAATGCACTTTTTGCGATACAGGCATTCAGTTTGGAACGCACAAAATTGCGGCGTGCCTCCTCATGATATATCTGTGCATTGATGACATCTACCACCGAAACGCTTCCCTCACGGTATCTGTCAATGGCCATGGCCTCGCTCTCGGATGCCTTACTCAATGAGTTTTCCGTAATACGTACCTGCTCCGCTGCCTGGACATAATTGCAGCGTGCGGTCTCTACCTCAAGACGCAAGCCATCGGCAATCTTACTTCTGCGTTCACGTGCTATTGCAACATTATGATTACCTATACGACGCGTACGGCGACGTTTGCCCCACTCGAAAACCGGAACGCTAAGTTTGGCATAAACGGCATAATTAGGATCTATATCTGCGTGGAAATCATAACCGGGAGACGAGAAACCGCCATCCACACCTACAGACAGCACCGGCATATAACGCGAGTTGGATATCTTGGAGTCAGACTGGCTGATGCGTATGCCACCTTCTGCCATAAGCATCTCAGGGCGTCGGGACACAATGGCCGAAACATCACCTGACACAAGTGGAAGCGCTAAAGAATGACATACAACAGAATCGGTGGCTATGTGTTCATCTGAAGGTACACCGGCCAAAGCATTAAGCGACAGACGTGCCACCTCTGCGTCATTAAAAGCACATTTCACCTGATAGTCTGCATCATTAAGACGGACTTCCGCCATGAGCAGGTCATTACGGTCGGAATATCCTTCCTCCACTCTCTGACGCACGACCTCAACAAACTGCTGCACCGCATCCCTATAACCAACTGCAACAGACGCAAGCTCATTCTGAGCCACACTGTTCCAATAACACACATCAGCCTCATAACGTACGTCATTCGAAACACGCCTTACTTCAAGACGTGCATTCTCATCTTCCGCACATGCCTTCTCATAACCGGCACGCAAAGCCCCTCCGGAATAGACAGGCTGCGATATATTCAGTGATGTGCCATATTTGATATTACGGCCTTCGAAAGACAAACGATTATCTGTACCCGGCAACGTAACGTCAAGAGCCAATGGGTTTCCTGTATAATTGAAATTCGCACTGCCGGACAGTTTCGGAAGGAAATCGGCTTTGGCCGACAATCGTGCCTCACCACTTGCTCCGGCCGCATGAGTTGCTGCCTTAATGTCCTGGCTATAGGCAACCACACGATTACGATAAGATTCAAGCATCACATTATCCTGTGCGTTAGAACGCATAACACCAGACAGGACAACAAAACCAATGAAATATATCTTATGTTTCATTTCCATCATATTTAATGTTCGTATTAAAACTGCTATAACTTATACATTTGCCGTCTCCGGATAAAAAATTGCATAAAGTGCCGGAGTTACAAAAAGCGTAAGCAATGTGGCAAACGACAGTCCGAAAACGATTGTGGCTGCCATACCTCCAAACACCACATCAAACAACAGAGGAATACTTCCAAATATTGTTGTGACAGCAGCCATGAGCACCGGACGCATACGGGAGACTGTGGCCTCAACAATTGCTTTGCCTGGCATCACACCGGCACGACGCTGCAGATTGACTTCATCCAACAACACGATGACATTCTTTATTATCATACCAAGCAATCCAAGCCATCCGGCAATACAGAAGAATCCAAACTGGAAACCTGTGACCAACAAGCCAACAACCACTCCAATGACAGACAATGGCAGAATGAGGAATATGATGAATGGCTGACGGAAATTGCCGAAAAGCGCCACCAGAATAACAACCAGGAACACCAGAGCCAATGGGAAATATTTTGTAAGAGCTTCCATGGCCTCATTCTGATCTTTATACTGCGAATCCCAAAAGAATGTATAACCGGCCGGTAGCTTCATCTGTTCTATTTCCGAACGGATTTCGTTATGTACTTCCTTCATTGTATGTCCGGGACGGACATCACACTGCGCAGCCATAGACAACTGTCGGTTGTACGTCTTGACAAGCGGCCATTCCCAACCAAGATATATACTGTCGGTTGCCTGAGCCAAAGGCACTGAGTTACGGCCGTTCCATACGGGCATGTCCTCAAGTGCAGATTGTGACATCTGGTTTTCTCCCGATACGTGCAATAATACAGGAACTTTCTTGTCTTCATCACGATAAACACCAACAGAAATACCGTCGCTGGCACTTTTGACGGCAGCCATCATATCGGACTTTCCGATATTGATACGGCCTGCTTTTACCGGATTATATGCAGCATTGAACATCATTGCCTTATTTCCCCATTCGTTCCGTGCATTCATGACTTTCGGATTACTGCGCATGATTGAGATTGCAACATTGGTCAGAGAATCAAGGACACGCGGATCATCACCGCTGAAACGTGCTTCTATAAGAGCCTGAGGAATTGAGTTCAATTCGAAACGATTGACACGTACCAGAGCATCAGAGAAACGCTGTGACAGTTCGTTCTGCAGTCCTTGCTGCATATCAACTGCCTTGGAAGTGCTTTCCGTCTCAACCAGACATTGTGCATAGTTACTTTGAGGACCGTATGCCGCATTAGCGAGATAATAACGTGGGGGAGTCTGGCCGACAAATGTCGTCACATGACTGACCCCATCCTTTCGCAATAAAGTATCAGCCATCGCTTCTGCCTGCGAAGAGGTTTCTTCAATGCGTGTTCCTTCAGGAAGCCACATATCGACGGAAAAATATTGTTTACTTAGAAGTGGCATGAACTGCTGTGGGATAAACCTGAATGCCCAACCGCAAACAATGAGAAGAGCCACCATTCCTGCTACAACAACATATCGTCTGCGTATAGTCCACCGTAATGCCCTACGGAACATATCGTAGAAACGTCCCTGGAACAGTTCGTCCTTCAGTTCGTCAGGACGGGGGCGACGCACAAATTCCTGAACAAAGAATACATTCTGAGAAATGGCAAAAACCCAACTAAGCAGCAACGAAACAGCAATAACGATGAATAGCGACGACAACAGTTCACCTGTAATATGAGGCGACAGATAAACCGGAAGGAACGTCAGAACAGCAATAAGTGTTGCTCCAAGAAGCGGCATTGCGGTAGTCTCAACAGCAGAAAGAATAGCAGTACGCTTGCGCATACCACGCTGCATGTTTACAAGTGTGGCATCATAAACAACAATTGCATTATCAACCAACATACCCATGGCAATGATAATGGCGGCAAGCGACATACGTTGCAAAGCAATGCCATCTGCATACATATATATAAGTGTTCCGAAAATGGAAAATACAAGTCCGCTGCCTACAAGGATTCCGTTCTTCAAACCTATAAAGAACAACAACACCGCAATAACCGTTATAACAGATATAATAAGGTTGAGCACAAATCCGTTGTTGGCCACAGCCGACTCATGACCCTGATCATATATAGGAGATACTTCAAAGCCTTCAGGCATTTCCGCTTTATGATTTTCAATACATTGTTCAACCAGTTGCGCCATATCCACCACATTTCCATCAGAAACAGTTGAAATAGCGATACCTACAGCCGGCATCCCATCCTTGAACATGAAACTTCTGGCCGGACGTGAATAACTTTCACGAACTGTCGCTATTTCTCCAAGACGGAAATAAGCTCCATCGCGAGATGTCACCGTGAGATTCTCTATTTCCTGCAAAGAGGAGAAACTGCCGGAAGCCTCAACACGCAGGCGATTGTGGGATGTCTCAACCGCACCAGCATCCACTACACGATTCTGACGTTCGAAAGCAGATGCAATATCTGCCATCGTTATACCACTGGCAGCAAGGAGCGAAGGTTTTGTTTCCACTTCTATAGTACGGTTCTGCACACCGAACAGTTCTACTTTTGCCACATCCTTAACAGTCAGCAACTTGTTCTTAAGAACCTCGGCCTGATCTTCCAGTTCACGATAAGAGTGCGTATCGCTTCCCAAAGCATAAAAAACACCCAACACATCGCCAAAGTCATCATTGACAACAGATGTACCCGCACCTGCCGGCAGACGTCCCTGTACGTCATTCACTTTACGACGTAACTTATCCCATAACTGCTGCATGGCATCGGCACGTATCTCCTTTTTTACATAAACCGTGATTTTTGAGAGTCCGGCACGATTCTCCGTTTTCAGATAATACAATTCTCCGAGCGACTGGATTGATTCTTCCAACACATCTGTTACCTGCTGCTGCACTTCCATAGGCGATGCGCCTGGATAGGTTGTTGTGACAACAGCCTGTTTGATAGTAAATGGAGCATCCTCGAGTTTGCCCATACCATTATAGGCAACAATTCCACCTACAAGAATAAGTCCCAGCAACAACCAGCTGAGAGCCTTGTTTCTAAGGAAAAATTTGGCTACACTTTTCATTATTCAATACCTTTGCCCTTATTTTTGTTTCCTATCACACTAACAATATCACCTTCAGACAAATACGACTGACGTGTAACTGCCACCTTATCGCCTGCCGTCAATCCGGAAACAATCTCAATACGTCCGTCAGAAAGCAATCTGCCCTGAATGACAGGGCGTTTGATAACACGTCCTTCATTATTTATCAACCATACAAAACATTCCTCATTTTCATTGCATACCGCTGTCTGAGGCACACAGACAGCAGAGCCGGACTGAGTCTGCGAATGAACAGATATTTCCATATTCCCGGACATACCTCCCAGAAGTTTGTTATCCTTATTATCTATCAGGGCCGTGAACTTAAACGAAAGATTATTTTCTCCGGCAGCCTGAGTCAAATAAGTCTTGTACGGTTTAAAATCTTTATTTGGCATGTTGTCAAACATAATACGGCAAGATGCAGACGAATCATTGTTTCTCAAAGCAACTGCCATATCTTCAGGCAGGAATGTCTCTACCTTTATACTTTCCAGATCAATAAATGTCACTACTGGCTGAGATGGCTGAACATTCTGATAACGCTCTATATGAGTCTGCTGCACATATCCGTCAAATGGCGCAACAAGCCGTGTATCCGTATAACTGTTCTTAGCATTATCATAGTCGGCACGCGCTTTTGCATAATCAGCACGTGCTTTCTCATAGACAGAACCAGACACATTGTCTTTATTATAAAGATTGGATATACGCCGATATTCACTTTCTGTCTGTTTGCATATAGCTCCGGCACGTTCCTCACTCACAGCAAAGTCACGGTTATCAATGGCCGCAATCAATTGTCCTTTTCTAAAGAACTGTCCATTCTGTACGGTAAAATCCTTAACCGGTCCTCCAACACGAAACGCAAGTTGTGTAACTCTGTAAGGCTCAGATATGAAAGTATAACGGCGCGACAAAGATTCCATAACTCTCTCTGCCATCGCAACTTTTACTCCGGCTTTCTCCTGTTGAATTGCCTGTTTCTGTTTGCATGCTGCCAAAAGAAACACAGCCATGCTGATAAAAATAATACGTCTCATTCTTTATCTTATTACGTTTGTTTCCATATAGTTTTGCGTCACAAATTTATATTTACATAAGCCAGATCGCAATACATATTTTCCTGAAACGTATAAATACATAAACCGAAACGTATTTTATAAACACTGTAATGTAAAACAAAAAGTCCGGCATCGTCTTCATCAGATAATGCCGGTCTGCAATTCAATAATCAGATTAATAACCTATGAGAATTATGAAAACAGTATTTTATACATATATATTATTTCCCAATAACATATATATTGAAAACTATTGTCCACCGCCTAGAGCATGATAAAGATTTATCACACCCTGAATTTCATCAAAACGATCAGTTATCACATCAAGCTGAGCTTGAAGCAATGACTGACGTGCTGTAAGCACTTCCAGATAATTCTGTGAACTGTGCTGCATCAATAACTCCGCACTATGCAATGCTGAATCCAATGCATCAACCTGTTGTTCGTCCACTTTTATTTTATCTCTTGCTTTCTGCCATTGAACAAGTGCATCATTCACTTCCGCACCCGCATTGAGCAGACTTTGTCTGAAATTCAACAAGGCCTCTTCCTGCTGTGCCTTGGCAATTTTCAGATTCGCGACATTCTGTCCACGATTGAACAGAGGCTGCACCAAAGATCCTACCGCCTGTAACAACCACTGTCCGGGGTTGGTTATTGCAGCTCCTGCCGCATTGGTCCAGCCTGCTGAACCACTCAGCATAATGCTTGGATAGAAAGCCGAGCGTGCCACGTTTGTGGCATAATATGCACCAGCCAATTGCATTTCACACTGTCTGACATCCGGTCTGCGACTCAATAGTTGAAGAGGCACTCCAACAGAAACCGTATCCGGAAAAATCTGTGCGTCGAGTGTCGAACGTTCTATGGTCTGTGGAGCCATACCCACAAGAACAGATATAGAATTTTCGGTTTCGCTTATCTGTTTTTCAAGTGACAACAATGAAGCATCCACAGCGAGTTTTCCGGCTTCAGTCTGTGCAACGGCCATTTCTGTAGTTTGTCCTGCACGTTTCAAAGCTTTCATCACACGTACATTCTCTTCCCATATTTCAGCAGTCTGACTGGTTATGTCAAACTGTTCATCTAGCATAAGCAATGTATAATAACTATTGGCAATGGTTGCGATGAGTTGTGTCTGCACTGCTTGTCGATAAGCCTCGCTCTGTTCAAGAGCAACCTGCGCTCCACGCTTACTGTTAAGCAGCTTGCCAAATATATCTATCTCCCACTCTGCAGAAGCAGCAATATTATAAGTCTTTGTCGGACTGTTGCCATCAATACTTTTAAGTGTTCCCTGAGGTGTAAGCGACAACGACGGCAGATAAGCCAGGCGTGAGCTCATGAGTTGCGCTTCAGCCTCTTTCACTTTAAGACGAGCTATGCCAAGATCCGTATTGCTCTCAAGTCCTTGTTCAATCAATCGCTGCAATTTGATATCCGTAAAAAGCTCACGCCACGATAATGATGCCAGCGAAACTGTATCGTCTTTATCAACCGGTTGTCTGAAAAGGCTGTCACTTACAGTTATACGCTCCGGTCGTTCATAAGATTTATAAATATGACAACCGCTCAATACTGTCGTAAGCAACAAAACCGTTATTATAGTTTTTGATGTGTTCATATTTGCTTTTATTTTATTTATTGTCAATCTGCGGCACATTTCGTTCCGGCATGAGTTTCTCCTGCAGATATTGGAACACCATAAACAATGGCGGAACTATGAAAAGCAACGCTATCGTGCCTATAAGCATTCCACCGACTGTACCCACACCCACCGATATATTACCATTGGCTCCAACACCTGTCGAGAACATCATTGGCAACATTCCGAAAATCATTGTCAACGATGTCATTAGAATAGGACGCAGACGTATCTGGGCTGCAGATACAGCCGCCTGCATTATACTCATACCATGACGCCGGCGTTCTGAGGCATACTCCGTAAGTAGAATGGCTGTCTTTGAAAGCAATCCGATAAGCATTATAAGACCTGTCTGCAAATAAATATTATTCTCAAGACCAAAGATTCTGGCAAACAGAAAACTTCCAGCCAGCCCAAACGGCACTGACAGAATGACTGCCAACGGAATAAACAGACTCTCATAAAGCGCACAAAGTATAAGATAGATGAACACTACACATATTACAAATATAACAGTTGTTGTATTTCCTGCATTGGATTCCTCACGCGACATGCCGCCAAACTCAAATCCGTAACCGGTAGGAAGAGTCTGAGCTGCAACTTCTTTCACTGCCTTGATAGCCTGACCAGAGCTGTATCCTGTGGCAGGTGCACCGTTCACCTGTATGGCAGAAAACAGATTAAAACGAGTCAGGACTTCAGAGCCGTAAACCCTTGTAAGTTTCAGATACTGACTTATCGGCGTCATCTCCCCATTATCATTGCGTACAAACATATTGTTGAGCGACTCTGTATCGAGACGGAATTCGGGCGAGGCCTGTACCATCACACGATAAAGTTTTGAAAAACGGTTCATGTTCGACGCATAATTTCCACCGATATATCCAGAAAGCGTACTCAACACATCCGACGGCGAAACCCCATTGCGCTTACATCGTGCTGCATCCACCTCTACAAGATACTGCGGAAATTTAGTGTCAAATGACGTTGTTGCCCGGCCTATCTCAGGTCGTTTGTTCAAAGCATCAATAAAGTCGCGAGTATATTTCAACAGATCTTCCGTTGTTCCGCCCTTCTGGTCCTGCACATACACCTCAAAGCCGCTGCTCACGCCATAACCAGGAATCATCGGACGCGTATATGCCATGACTTCCGCACTTGATATATGTGCTGTCCTACGGTTTATCTCATCAATGACTGCATCCACAGCATCCTCCTTATCAGGACGTTCACTCCAGTTCTTCAAACGGATTGTAAACATTCCGTTACACGAGGCCTGGCCACTTAACTGGGAATTACCTGTCGTATTGGACTGAAGCTCTATCTGCGGAATTGTGCGTATGCAACTGTCCACCTGTTCCATAACCTTACGTGTTTCATACACACTGTTTCCTGGCGATGTCCTCACATCCACAAACACAGTGCCCATATCCTCGTTCGGAACGAAACCGGTTTTTGTCGTCATCATAAGAACCACGAGTCCTACACAAGCTACTGCCAGCAAAGCCCCGGCAAACCATTTACGCTTTAACATAAACAGAACTCCTGTCTTATATTTCATCACCAAACGATGAAAGGCCGTATCGAATGCCATATGAAAACGCGAGGAGAAACTTAGTTTCCTGCCTTCTTTTACGGATTGATGCGGTGTCATTATTAGCGCGCAAAGAGCAGGACTGAGTGTCAACGCATTTATCAGCGATATGGCAACGGCAGCAGCCATTGTCAGACCGAACTGTGTGTAGAACGTACCCGTAGTTCCGCCGACAAAACTCACAGGAATAAACACTGCCATGAATACAAACGTTGTCGTGACCAATGCCGATGTGATACCGTCCATTGCATCTATTGTCGCAAGATAAGAAGACTTATAACCTTCGTCAAACTTTGCCTGCACTGCCTCAACAACCACTATGGCATCATCCACAACCGTACCGATGACAAGAACAAGAGCAAACAGTGTAAGCATATTAAGACTGAAACCCACCAAAGCCAGGAATGCGAATGTTCCTATCAGCGACACAATAATGGATAAAGCAGGAATAAGCGTTGAGCGCAAGCTCTGAAGAAATACATAAACCACAAGCACCACGAGTATGATTGCTTCAATCAGAGTCTCCACAACATTCTTTATCGATGCGTCAAGGAAATCCTTCGTACTCATGAGGTCGACAATCTTTATTCCTTTCGGCAATGTCTTTGATATCTCGTCCACCGTACGGTCTATCTCTTCTATTATCTCATTAGCGTTAGATCCTGATGTCTGCGCAATCATGATGTTACAACCTGGATGTCCATTCACACGTCCCACATAATCGTATGCTCTGTTACCAAGTTCAATGTCGGCCACATCCTTCAGTCGCAGCACTTTGCCGTCGGGCAACGATTTGATGACAAGATTTTCATAATCCACCTCGTTCTCATAACGTCCACGATATTTCAAAACATACTGGAACGTATTTTCCGATTCGGCACCAAGTGTACCCGTAGCTGCCTCAACGTTCTGTTCGTCTAACACAGCGGTTATGTCTGACGGAATCAGACTATATTTTCTCATCTTGCCAGGATCAAGCCATATACGCATGGAGTATTCGTAACCAAATACATTCACCTCGCCCACTCCCGCAATACGCGACAGACGTGGTTCGATGTTTATTTTCATATAGTTGGTCAGAAACGTTTCATCAAACGAATCGTCCGGACTATATACCGCCAGCTGTTTTATGTTACTAGTCTGACGCTTACGAACGGTGATACCACTCTTGGTGACCTCAGCCGGCAATAATCCCTGCGCCGTGGCAATACGGTTCTGCACGTTCACAGTTGCCATATCCGGGTCTGTGCCCTGTCTGAAATATACTGTTATTCTTGCCGAACCTGTATTAGATGCGGTCGACGTCATATACATCATATCCTCGACACCGTTAAGAGCTTCTTCAAGAGGCACCACCACACTTTTCTGTACAGTTTCTGCATTGGCGCCGCTATATGTTGCCGACACACTCACCGTAGGCGGTGCTATTTCCGGGAACTGCTCTATCGAAAGCTGTGCCAGACCGATAAGACCCAGCATCAATATAAGCACAGAAATTACACATGCCAGAATGGGACGGTCTATAAATGTTCTTATTTTCATATACTGTATTACGCTATTTCTTGGTTTTCTTTATATCATCCATATTCACAGCCGTCCCTTCACGCATCAAGCCTGCACCTTCAGAAATAATGATATCACCTTCATTCAGTCCAGAAAGCACAATGTAGTTCTGACCGTCATTATATTTATATATGGTGATTGGCGTCGACTGTGTTTTACCATCAACGACCTTCCATGTGAACACACGATTCTGCAATTCGTAAGTAGCAGAACGCGGAATGGAAATACAATTTTTCTGCACTGTCGGCACCACAACAGAGGCACTGCCGCCATTACGCAGCAGATGACGTGGATTCTTGAACACGGCACGCAATGTCACAGCTCCAGTACCGTCATCCACTGTTCCGCCGATGGCGTCAATACGTCCTTGTTCGTCGTACGTCCTGCCATTGCTCATCGTCAGACCTACCGCCGGCATTTTCTTCTTTGCCTCTTCCAGCGATCCATATTGCTGTATAAGATCTATCATCTGGCTTTCCGCCATAGAAAAGTATGCATATATCTCCGAATCATCAGACACTGTCACAAGAGGTTCCTCCATTGTACTGCTCACTAGTGCGCCAACGCGATAGGGAATCATGCTAGCAACACCGTCAACCGGACTTTTCACTTCAGTATAAGACAAGTCGTTTGCAGCCCGTGTCACCTCGGCTTTGGCCTGTGCAACGGCCGCCTCGGCCTCACGCAACTGATTCAAGGCTGTCTGACGGTCAAAGTCCGACACTACTTTTTCCCTATAAAGTTCATTCTTGCTGTCAGCCGTCAGTTTTGCAGTCTGAAGCTTGGCCTCCGCACTTTTCATATTAGCCCGTGCTGTTGCAAGTGCAGCCTTGTAAGGCACTTGGTCTATGACAAAAAGGATCTGCCCCCTCCTCACATTATCGCCTTCGTTTATACGTATTTCCGTAATGGTACCACTCACCTGGGGACGTACCTCCACGGCCTGGCGTCCGCGAAGGGTTGCAGTATAAGCCGACTGCAAGGTATAGTCACCCTTGCTCACAATCATCATTTTGTACTTCTCACCCGGCATTGTCTGTTTCTTGTCACTGCATCCATAAACCAACGACAAAAAAAGAAATGCAAGATAAACACTTGTTCTGATCTTCATATCTCTCTATTAAATATTTGTTATATATTTTCTGTTTTCATTCCGTATGCAACCATACTGTGATTGTAAAATTATGTACATTGAGTCAAAACCCACAGTATGTGGTGACCAACGGCTCATAAGTGGTGACGAACAGTCTTGATTTTTTTGTTTTCGTTCATCAAAATATCGTATCTTTGCTTTCAGGAAAAAACATAAAAACATGAAACACCACATATCCTTATACATCGACATGCTGTTCTGTCTGGTAATTATGCCACTGGCCATCATGATGCTTCCGGTAGACCGTTGGATGAAAGACAACACAGCCTTTCTCATCACGCTCATAGCATATATATACATGCTGTATTTTGTCTACCGCAAGGCATGCCTGCCTAAACTTTTCATGCAGAAGAAATACATACATATAGCCATACTTCTGACAGTTCTGGCCGGCATCACAGTGTTACTCACCCACTTTCCACTCCCGGCAGAACAACTTGCAAACAAAACACGTCCAATAGAAGCAAGACTCCACTTACGCACACAGACCATCTGGTTTTTCTTCCTTATCGTGACAGGATTCTCACTTGCCATAGAACTTATTTTCGAATTGTTCAGACAGATTATTTCCAAACAGGAGATTGCCGCAGAAAAAAACAAGGCCGAACTGGCACTTTACAAAGCACAGATAAACCCTCACTTCCTCTTCAACACACTGAACACCCTTTACGCTCTCGTCCTGTCACGTTCCGACAAGACCGAATCCGCCTTTGTCAAATTCTCGAGCATACTAAGATACATGTGTGCACAGACACACATGGACACAATTCCGATAGGAAAGGAAATAGAATATATCAGCCAGTACACCGACCTTCAGAAACTGCGTTTGAACCATCATACGCACGTAGAACTCAAAATCGACACAGATAATGACCAGACGCCCGTGCCACCGATGATACTTATTACTTTTGTCGAAAATGCATTCAAATACGGCACTTCGTCCGACATAGACTGCACCATAAACATAAACATAAAGACACGAGACAACGTACTGTACTTCGAAACAGAGAACGACATCATGCGCACTGCCGAAAACAACAGTCACGGCATAGGAATAGCCAACTGCAGAAAACGTCTCGAACTGCTCTATCCGCACCACTTCGAACTGCACACCGGCGAACATCAAGGAAAATACAAAACTTCACTCACAATAAAATTAAGATGAAGACCATCAACTGTATAGCTATAGATGATGAACCGATGGCACTGATTGTCATCGAAAAGTTCTGTATGCGCAAAGGTGGCCTGCATCTGACCACCTTCAGCGAACCACGCACTGGCCTGGAGGAGATAAGGCGTACAAAGCCTGATATTGTTTTTCTCGACATACACATGAACAGCATCAGCGGAATAGAAATTGCCAACATGTTGCCGCACGAGTGCTGCTTCATCTTCACCACCGCCTATGCCCAGTACGCACTCGATGGCTTCAATCTCGACGCAGTGGACTTTCTGCACAAACCGTTCTCATACGAGCGTTTCGAGACTGCCGTTGAGAAAGCAATGCGACGCATCGGGACACACAAGTCTGTGAAAGCCGCCAACCTGATAGTCAAGCAGGAATATACAAACGTGAGCATACCGTTATCCGACATACTTTACATAGAAGCACTGGGCAACTATGTTAAAATAATGCGCGTGTCCGGAGGGCACGTCTTCACACGCACAAATCTGAAATCCATAACCGACATGCTTCCTTCCGAAGACTTCATACGCATCCATCGGTCATACATCATACCGATAGCGGCTGTCGCATCGTTCAGCAAAACACGCATTACTCTAAAAAATAAAGATACAGACCTTCCCATTGGCGCACAACATGCACAAGCAGTTATCAAGAAACTGCAGGAACACATTATCTCCGAAAACCACTGACAGCATACACCTGCATAACGGATGGCCTGTCTTAACCGCAGACATATCATCACAGGATGACATACAGAAATGGCGTTTGTATAAATAAAAAATATAGAAAATGCAAAAAAACAATTACTTATATCGTTAAAACCATATAAGATTCTTATCTTTGTCCGGGAGTATTTTTTATACACTACATGAGAGAACGCCAACCAGCAATCTACTGACGGCAAAACGCTTTACTGCTACACGTTTGCCACGTCCTCAAATTGAAACTACTATCAATCAAAGTATCAATAAATTAAAAACCGATGTTTATGAATAAAATGTTCCTATTGCCGTTATCCTTATCATTAATGATGGCATGTACATCACAAAAAAAGGAAAACGGACAGAAAGCGCAAAGCACCACGGTGGCAGTAGACTCCGTGATGTCAAAAGCAACATTTGCCGACACTACGCTCACCTACCCTGGAAGCAAAGTCACATTCCACGTCAGCCTTGACGGGAAAACCCTGAAAATACAACCGTCAGGACTCACCGTGAGAAATGAGTCCGTGACTCACGACATAACCGGATACACTGTGACAAAAGCCGAGATAGGCGATCTGAACAACGACAGTTATCCAGAAGTGTTCATAAGTCTAACATCCGACGGAAGCGGAAGCTACGGACAACTCATCGGCTACTCTGTCAACAATGGCAAATCGATGAGTCAGGTGGCACTGCCCGACCTCAAGGACACACCCGAACTGAGCAAAGGCTACATGGGACATGACGAGATGGCCATTGTCGAATCAACATTCTGTCGCCGCTTCCCGATATACAAAGACGGTGACACAAACGGACAGCCGACAGGCGGAACTCGCCAGATACAGTATAAACTCATCGATGGCGAGGCCTGCCGCATACTGAAGGTTGACAAGGTGACAGAATTCTGAACATAAACCTGAACATCAATATGACACATAAAAGGAGCTTTTTGTTCTGACAGGAATTATTTTAGTGCGGAATAAAAAGCTCCTCACAGAAAAAGCATGACAAACACTCCCCGCATGATGAACAACAGACCTGTGGCTGACAGACATGGTTATCCCGAAAACCAGACATGACCGAAACATAAACAGACACAATGTCCACACTACCGAATCAATGCCCGACAAATTGCTCTTATGCATAGAAAAGATGGCCAAAGTCAAATGACCGGCAAACAAAAATATATCTTCATCAAAAATATAACTATCTATATTTCTGCATGTTACATATTTTTCATATATTTGCATCGGTCATAATACCTATGAACAACACATATGCCTGATCGTATAAACGGAAGGAAGGTCCGGAATCTTTTTTTATTCGTAAATATGAAAACTCAAGGTTTCTGAAACCATTCCGTCTGTATACAACTTTGCTAAACATCTTTACCATAAACAAAATAATAATTTACTTAAACCATTATGAAAAATCACTTTTACCTGAAAGTAAAAAAACTGATGCCTTTATTGCTAGTACTGACGTGTATGGCATACTCAGTTCAGTCCATGGCCCTGAACAAACCTACTCTGAAAATCAACAAGACAAACTTCAGCCGTGACGCAAAATGGGACGGTTACTACTACATCGACCAGGCGAAATTCACATACGACGCCACCGGTTCTACCAGCCGTACGCTCTGTCTCTATCTTGACGGCCGGCTGATAAGCCGCACAGCACTGATCGGCGAAGCATCCACATACACACGCACGCTGCTCTACGGTGGCAACTACGAAGCATGCATCGAAGCATGGGATGGCAAAAACAAAGTTGTGAGCGACAAAATCACATTTACCGCCGCCAGCGCCTACAAAGCCCTTGACGCTGCCTACTACGTAAGAAGCCAGATACGCCATTATCCGCGAATCATCGACATCTCGTCATTCAACGTACCTATAAGCGAGACATCATATTTCGTGGAAAACATCTGGTCGGAGAACGGTTGGGTGTCTGTAAGCGACAACGGCACCATACTCACCAAGTGCGAGCTGCACTACGGCATATCCGAAGAACAAAACAAACAGATGTGGGATTACATCGACAACACTCTTGCAGCCCTCTTACCGGAAGATGCTACCGACCTGCAGAAGGCTGTCATAATATACAGCTACTTCGGAACATACAGCAACACCGAATACTATTTCGGTCCACATTGTTACGACATCTACGGATTTGTTGAGCGTGAGACCGTATGTGACGGCATTGCAAAAGCTTTTGCAGCTTTCTGCGAGGAGGCAGGACTCAACTGCATCAAGGGCGGATCGGGCGACATAGGCCATTCATGGAACGTCATCGAGATAGACGGCATATGGGGACAGACCGACATTACCTGGGATGCGCAGGACGCAGGAGACGGACACGCCGGCTTCGGCAACTTCATGTGTACCGACAACGAGTTTATCGACTCACACACATCACAACATCAGGAAATAACATGGAGCTGCAGCGGAGTCAAGTTCCCGGCATGCACCTCAGCCGAATACCGCTCCGGCTATGAGTTCGGACCGGACAAACCGGGCGAATTCTGGTATGCTCCTGACGGCCGGTTCTACACAAAGCGCAACGGCAACACATGGCGCTACAACCCGAACACAACCGAACCGCTCGGAAAACTTCTGAAAATAGACGACCTGCCACCACTCGACTATCTCACCGGACAGGTGCCTTCAAACGCATACCTCACAGTTCCGGAAAAAGTGGCACTGGGCAAAAACATATATATGGCAGCCGGTGCACCGTTCAACACAAAGGTGAAAGATTACAACATGGGCTATGCGTGCACCATAACATACGACATACAGAAAGACGGCAACACCATAACAACCATAACCGGTGCGCCGTTCGAAATATCTTATTACGAGCCGCAGGAAAAGGGCGAATACACCATCGTGGCACACATAAAAAACAAATACGGCGAGACCTCCGTATCGAAAAATGTCACTGTGGCAGATATCGAAAAGATAGAACTTGACCTTTCCATATCAACAGTCAACATCCACCCCAACGGTTATGAATACAACGGAGAATTTGTAGATGGCGATTACGATTACATCATAACCGGTTCGACAACCAAGAATCTGCTCAACTTCTACAATACAAACAACACTAACGTGACACTCAGAGATGTAAACATCGATCTGAGAGGCGAAAGAGGCACGGACGAGACTCACTCTGCCATCTTCGTAAGTGACGCTTCTGTGAACCTCATACTCGAAGGCGACAACAAACTGTATGCCGGCAACGACCGTTCGGCCATCTACATGGAAGGTGACTGCGCGGCAACAATAAACGGCGAAGGCAGTCTGTATGCCAACGGAGACTGGGCTTGGGCGGCCATAACATGCGTGGACGAACAGACACTCACCATCAACGGCGGTAACATCACGGCCGAAGGCGGCGACCACGGAGCCGGCATTGGCGGAAGCTGGGGCCGTATTGGCGGAAACATCATCATCAACGGAGGAACAGTGACAGCTCTCGGCGGATACAGTTCGGCAGGTATTGGCAGCGGACACGAAACCGATGCAGGCAAGACTCCTATAATAAACGGTGGTTCTGTGAAATCAACCGGTCTCTACGCATTCGGCGGAGGCTGGGATGGTCAGGAACTCACACCGCTGAACAGTGACGGTACACGTCTGACACTACAAAAGATTGACAACACATGGTTTGAGTCGCTGACAGTCAAAGGCAAGGAATACGGCAAACCCAACGGTGCACATCCATCCGACAACATGTACTATCTCTATCTGCCGGCATCGGGCGACGCAGTACTGAACGGAGTACCGTTCCGCCTCGAAGACGGATGGCCTATCACCGACAACATAGAGAACATGGAGAACGCCGATGGCCTCTACGCAACAGGTCAGAACGGAACAATCGTCCTGACAGTGAACAAGGCACAGCAGGTAAGCGTATGCAGCATAGACGGCGTACAGATATTCAATGCGTTCTGCAGCGAAGGCCAGCACATGGTGAACAACGTAAACAAGGGCGTTTACATCGTGAACGGCAAGAAGATCGTTGTAAGATAAATCATAATATAAAAGGAAGGCTTATACCATACTGTATAAGCTTTCCTTTCAACAAACCGATGAGGACATGTCTGGCAATATGTTCCGGCTTACCGGAAGATTACAACATTTGCATAATGTCTCTCAAACATCCAATCAGAACAATGATATTTTTTATCTAATTTATTACTAATAACTTTCTAACAAAAAACTATGAAACATTATTTTTACTCGAAACTGAAGGGATTAAATCCGTTCGTATTCATGATTGCATGCATTGCCTGTCCTGTACAGTCTATGGCACAAGACACTCCCGGTTCGGAACTTGAAAAGAAAGAACTGGACCTTACAGTATCAACCGTCAACATACGAAGCAACGGATATGAATATAACAACGAGTTTGTTGAAGGTATTTTCGATTATGTTATCACCGGAACGACAACCGAAAACATGCTCAACATCTACGATGCCAACAATCTGAACATAACACTCAAGGACGCCTCCATTGACCTCAGCTCCACACGCGAGGATGAAAATGCTTATTCTGCCATTTATGTGAGCTATTCTTCCGTAAACTTCTATCTGGAAGGCTCAAGCAGTCTATATGCCGGAGGAGACCGTTCCGCAATAAACCTGGATGGAAACAGTTCTGTCACAATAAACGGTGAAGGCAGTCTTTATGCCGAAGGCGACTGGGCTTGGGCTGCCATAACATGCGTAGACGACCAGACACTCACCATCAACGGAGGCAACATCATAGCCCTTGGAGGTACTCACGGTGCCGGCATCGGCGGCAGCTGGGGAGTGAAAGCTGGCAAGGTAATCATCAACGGAGGAACTATCAGTGCAATAGGCGGCGACCAGTCGGCAGCAATCGGCAGCGGACACGAAACCGAAGCGGGCATGACACCTGTGATAAACGGTGGCTCGGTGAAGACAACCGGTCTCTACGCATTCGGCGGTGGTCTAGAAGGTCAGGAACTCATTCCGGTGAACAACGACGGAACAGAACTCACACTCTACAATATAGACAACACATGGTTTGAGTCGCTGACAATCGGCGGCAAGGAATACGGCAAACCCAACGGCGCACACCCATCCGACAACATGTACTATCTGTATCTGCCGGCATCGGGCGACGCAGTGCTGAACGGAGTACCATTCCGCCTCGAAGACGGATGGCCTATCACCGACAATATAGAGAACATGGAGAACGCCGAAGGCCTCAGCGCAACAGGTCAGAACGGAACAATCGTCCTGACTGTGGACAAGGCGCAGCAGGTAAGCGTATGCAGCATAGACGGCGTACAGATATTCAATGCGTTCTGCAGCGAAGGCCAGCACATGGTGAACAACGTGAACAGAGGCGTTTACATCGTGAACGGCAAGAAGATTGTGGTAAAATAAACATTCTGCAACAGTTTTCAGAACATATATGGAAAGCCTCTCCGCCACCGTGGAGGGGCTTTCTTTTTGTCCTTCGAGTCACCCGTTTTATAGCGGAACTGGAAATGTATAAATATGCAAAAGCCGGGAAGACAAAATGAATAAATATACAGCGTAACTCGAAAATACGCGCGTTTTTTCGTCCGACCGCTCCTTCGGTCGCAAATTCGCGAGTTTTGAGAGGGTTTGTTATCTGCCTGTCATACAGCGGCTTACGCATTTTGACAATCCAAAGGCAAGCTCCCGGGCTTGTGATTAAGCCCGTTTCAGGGCACGATATAGGCTTTATCAGGCCCTGATATAGTGCAAACCAGGCTCTGATATGGTGCATATCGCAGGCCAAAACAGGCTTTATGACGAGGGCGCCGGAATTTCCCTCTGATTCTGGACAGACTCGACGGTTGCGGAAAAGCCCGTTTTGCGCGATACGACACGAAATTTTCCGTCCTCCGTTTTCTATTTTGAGAATTTATTTTGTCAAATTTTTTTACTGTCAAAAATGAATAAATATGCAACATGGAGTGCGATAGAGTACATTTCGGACAGTATGACAGCGCGCCGCCATAAGTGACAATATGCAGGCAAAGGACTGCCGCGCAGAACACGCTCACGGCGGACGTGACTGCTAAAGAAAGCGGACGGAACAGAGAACAGCGCAATGACGACAAATCCATACGGACGATGCGTATGGCGGAAACGGGAGCAAAAGGCTGACCGGAACCACAAAAGGGCGGCACAAAGACACCACACTACGGCTACGGCCGCACTCAAGGAATACACCAAACAGAAAAGGGACGTATCGCACGGATACGCCCCTTACACTTTATGTACACTGTATAAGCTGTCCTGCCGATGGATCAGCGGTTGCTCATAAACACTGTTTTCTCCTTCTTTGTGGTCATGTCCTTATAGACGGTGACACGTATCACGAGACTGCCTTCCTGCGGTTCGGCAATCTTGCGGCCGTCGATAGTGTAATAGTCCACGCGCAGTACTTCCTTGGCAGCGGTGCCATTGTCAACGGACTCTATGGCCGTGACGGCAGAAGAATTGGCGTCGTACTCTACGTTGACAGTCTTTACAAACTCGAACAGCATGTTCTCATTCACCGTGATACTGCCGCTTCCGGCATCGTACTCAGCCACCCATATAGCCATAGGATCAAGAGTCAGCCTGCCGTTCTCGAGGTCGATGACGGCGTGAATCTTACCCATGTTGTTGGTATCCGGATAAGACATGCCGGTGGGCATGTTGGTGGCTTCGTCGTATTCGCAACCGGTGAGAATGCGGTATGTGCCGTCGTTGGCATAGCCGGTGAGCGTATAGTCGAGCATAGCCTCGCCGGTCTGTGCGTCGAACGTGCCGCTGAGGTGCACGCCGTAGCCGTACTGGTCGGCCTGAAGCACGTTGTATATGTCGATGCGGTTGCCCTTTATGGTCACATAGCACGGCCTTGACTCAATGTATTCGTCCTGACTTCCGGCAGAGCCCACGTAGGAAGTGTTGCCCGATGTGCCGTTGCAGCGCACGATGCTCGAACCGTTGGCGAATGTGCTTGTCTGACGTTCATCGCCCTGCACGGCAACCACCATGATGTCGTTGTCGCTCTCCCATGTGTCGTTGCCGGCATATGTGTATTCTATCGGACGCACAATCTCCACATCGTTCTCCGTATCCCATGGATAAAGATACACCATGTATGTATCCATGTCGTAAACGGGTGTGCCGGAGGTGATGCTTATGCCGCCGTTCTTTTCGTTGTACTCGGCATCGAAGTCGAGACATCCCGTCATATAGAAACCGCTCATGGTGAGTGTGGCGCTGCCTGAAGGACTGATGGTGAATGCCTTCATCGACGCCAGGTTTTTCACTCCGTTATACTCCTGTGAGTTCAATACGAGATAGTCGCCTGCCATGTCGCTGAGCGCAGGGACCTCCGTTGTGTTTTGCGCGCAAACCGATGTTGCGGCGGCCACGGCTGTGGCCAGTATCATTGTTCTTATCATCTTGCTGTTTATTGAATTATTATTTTCTTGACTGTTTGTTTTGTATTGTCGCCCGACATGCGGAAGATATACACTCCGCGTGTGGCTCCTGCGGTGTCGAACGTCAGCTCCTCGCCACCCGCAGCGCTGCCCGCCGTGGCTGAAGCGACACATTCGCCCTGCATGTTGTAGAGCTGCATGCGTATGTCGTTGTCGGCATATCCCATGACAATGCGTACGCTGCGGCCGTCGCAGACAATCATATGCGGCGACTCTGCAAGCCCGGCATCAATGCCGGTACGGATGAGTATGCTCTCCTTCACACCCTCGTATGCGTCGAGCTTGCCGTATCCCCACAGACAGGTGGGCAGGTCGTCGCCCGTGAAGGAGTCGCGGCGCGAGGTCTTCTGCATCACCTGTAGCACATTCTCCGGCGTCATTTCGGGATTTGCCTGCAACCATGTGGCCACCACTCCGGCAACGAAGGGCGAAGCCATCGATGTGCCCTGCATGTAGCCATACTCGTATTTGCCGCCGTTCCAGTTTACGGTGCAGTACTTTGTCTTGCTGCCTGTGTAGTAGCTCGAGAGCGAAGATATGATGTAGGTGCCGGGAGCTGCGACATCAGGTTTGAGCCGTCCGTCAGCCGTAGGGCCGTGGCTTGAGAACGAGGCGAGCTCATTCATCTTCTCGTCTATGTAGTGAGGCACTCCGTACTGCAGGCTGTAGTCGCACGTAACGTATGCTCCCACAGACACGGTACGCTTGCCTGTACCGCCTATTTCGCCCACGGTCATCGCGTCGTTTCCGTCAACAAATCCGGGGACATCATAGCTGCTGAAGAGCGATGTCATGTTTTCGGTCCACATGTTCACGGTGCCCTTGTCAGACGATATGACGTATATGCCGCGACGGTAATCGGGCGTATTCAGATAGTTGAAGCTGAGCATCAGGTGCACCTTGCCGTTAATAGGATTCACTTCACCTTCTACTGAGAGATTGCCGGTGACGGAATCTTCGGCCAGAGTGAATTCATAGCTGCGGTTATCGCACTGTCCGTCGTTGAACACTGCCGGTTCGTAGACTTTCTTTATGGTGTTGCTCTTGGCACGATAGACAAAAGGCACGAACTTGATGTCCATTCCCTTGTCACACCATATCTCGGCCGTTCCCGACTGCGGATATGTGTATTTGAAGTCGAGGAACGTCGCAAGCGTGTCAGGCTGCTCTCCTTCGAAAGTCTTTGATGCATGACATTTTGAACCGCCGTCGTTGCCTGCCGCTCCCACGATGATGCGTCCCGGACCAAGCATCTCACCGGTCAGCATGTCGAAGGTGGACGATCCGTCGCGCGGTCCGAGGTGGCTGCCCAGACTGAGATTGACAACACAAGGCTTGTTCACCGACTCCGCATAGTCGAATATGTATTTCACGCCGTCGATAACGGTGGTGTTGTCTGCGTTTATCAGTTCGTTCCCGTTGAGAGATACGAGCACGATGTCGGCATCGGTGGCAACACCGTACACGTTCTTGCCATCGGTATTGTCGGCTCCTGCCGCAATGCCCAGCACGTGAGTGCCGTGTGTGGAGGCATTGGTGTCGTAGCCTTTGGCCAGTATGTCGTCGGTTGTTGTGTATTCACATCCGTAACCGAAACCTGCGGGAGCCGTACCTGTGACGTTCTGGTCCCACACACGCTTTATGCGAAGCTCGCTTTTGTCGCGGGTGTAGAAGTTGGGATGGCCGAACTCAAAACCGTTGTCCACCACGCCCACCACGACACCTTTGCCGCGGTATTCCTCGGGAAGCGACACTCCGTTCTGCACGTCGTCCACACGTGTATCCTTGCGGGCCTTGTCCAGACTGGCCGTTACGGGTGTGCCCATTTCTATGTATCTCACTCCGTCGATGGCCGCAACCTTGTCGAGAACGTCGAGCGGTATGTCAGCCGTAAGTACATTGCCTATAACGGTTCTGACTTTCACACCGTACTCTTTCAGCATATCGGGACTGTATCCGTCGCGCAGATGGACAAAGGCCGATATGACAACACTGTCGTCCGTTGCTCCCGTCTTGAAGTAGTAGGCGCTACGGAGCTGTCTTATCTCGGCCGGAGAGCCGCTGTGTCTGACAGTCTCGACAAAATGACGGGTGTATGGGGACAATTTGCTTTGTCCCCACAGACTCACCGACATTGCAGAAATAGCTGCCGATATTAACAGTCTTTTCATATCTGTTGGTTGTTTATGGCTTATTGAACGATAACCTTTTTGGCTGATTTACCGGTTCTCACGATGTATATTCCGGGATGCAGTGTGCGTTCATAGGCTGCGTCTGTGAACGAATCAACCAGCATGCCGTCGCTTGAATACACTGAAATCTTGGCACCGTTCGGATTGCTTATGCTGATGGTGTTTTTGCCGGTAGTAACCGAAACACCCTCGTCGCCCGTCACATTGTTGATACCTGTCGTTACGTCGAGACGTATGTCGAAGAGATAAAGGAACTCATGGAACTTCGGAGATGTTACGTGGAATCCGAAATAATAGATGCCGTCTTCGTCCACTCTTACCGGTACCGAATATTCAGTAACAGGATGTTCCTCGTCCACACCGGGCACCTCTGTTATGTTGAGCAGCTGTGTAGTCTGCTCCACCGGGGTGCGACCCTTGCCGAATGTCACTTCCATAGACTCCGGATACTTTGGCAACGACGAATAAGCCTTGAACGACAGTGTGTAGTCAACGCCTTTCTGATAGTTTATCGGAGGAGCTATCATCCAGTCGTCGGCATCGTTCTGCTGGTTGTAGATGTACACAGCGCTTCTTGTGTTGGAGTCATAGTTCCAGCAATATCCGTCGCCGTTGCTGTCAAGCAGCGTGTAATAGTTGAGCATGTCTGCCGGACCTGTGAACATGCCTCCGTAAGGCGGATTGAGCGGAGTGCCTATAATCAGGTTATTGGAATAACCCCAGCCACCTTCCTTGCCGTCATACATCGCCGTCACGGTGTACACATAACGCGTCATATCCTCCGGATGGGTTTCGGTGAATGTGCATTCCTTCAGATTCTCGGCTACGGTTATCTCGTAAGGATATCTTACCACTTTGTATGTGATATTGTCCTTATCAATGGCGTTTCCGTTGATGCCCTCTGTTGGAGCATCCCATGTCAGTGTGGTTGTAAGGCCGTCGTATGTCAGCTTTATGTTTGTCGGCGCCTTCGGAAGATCATATCCGGCAAAGAATGTACGGGTGATTGTAGGACCGTCACCATATTCGTTGGACACAGTCACTTTCACCGTGTGGTTGTCGTTAGGAAGTGTTATGGCGTCACTCTTGAACAGAGAGCCCGGAGCAGCAGTGGCGTCCACGAGCACCTTGTCGCCTTCTGTCACCTTAACATTCAGTTTTTCGTCTGTCAGCGGAGCGCCAAGATAGCTTTCAGAAGGAATCTGGAACTGGAAATAACCGCTCACAGAACTGTCGTCAGGAGTGACGAACTCGAAGTCTGAAACAATGCCAGGAGCACCCTCATTCGGCTCTTTCAGCCATGCACCACTCACCTGATATGTACGTGAGAGATATGATACGATGGTGCCTTCAGCGTTTGTCAGATTGAGTTCCACTATCGGTGTGTATTCGCTGTCAAGCTCTATGCTGCTGCTCTCGAATATCCAGTATACCTTGCCGGTGGCTCTATTAATGAACATAGCCTGCTCCGTTCCACCGTTGGCGAGATAATCGTCCGGACCGATAAGGTTCTTGCCGGTTATGGCCTTCACCTTCACAGCCATTCCGTCAGTCTTTCTGATCTTATACAAATACTGTCCCTGATCCTTTGTATCAAGAACCACACTGTAAAGCATGCCGTTGTTGTCGGATACAAGAGTCTTGAATCGCAGATTGCTTTCGAAATCCTTGCCCACTCTCTGCATATCTCCTGTCTCCGGATCGACTTCTACCAGATGTGAGTTTGTGTAGTCAACGACTATTCCATATATCTTGTCGTTGGTCACATCGTAGGCAAGCGAAGTTGTGGTACACTGGCAGTTATCGGCCAGTTCCTTCTCGTACAGCACCTTATATGTTTCGCCGTCAAGAATAGTCCACACCGGTTTCTGCTCCGGCATGTTGGCCTCGTCGCTGTAAATGTTGCAGTATATCTTGCCGTTGTGATATACACCACCGCCTGATATGTAGCGGTTGAATAGCACGCTGTTATCGTCCGGCTTGAAATTATCGTCATATCCGAATTTATACAAACCCGGAATCATGTCGTCAAGCTGGTTTATCGGGGAGAATGTTACTATGCCGTACATCTCCACACCTTCCATTGCTATTCTCTTGTTATACTCCTGAGCCACAGCACTGTTCGTGTTGCAGAACAACAAAGACAGCTGCAACGCAAGACCTAAAAGTATGTTTTTCTTCATAACCATGTGTTTAATTAGGCGTATTCTTAAATCAGGCACTGCCCGGAAAAGGCAGTGCCCATTAACTGTTATTTATTTCTTAACCAATTTCATTGACAGAGTCTTTCCGTCAGATGTAAGTGCCTTCACAATGTAAATACCGTTGCCAAGACCTGACAATGACATACTGCCTGCCGCATCGTGTGCGTTGAGAACATTCTGTCCCTGCACATTGTATATTGATACAGACTTGATGTCGTCGAGGAGATACAGTGTCGAAGTAGAAGCATCGTAATGCATGCTGCTGCTTTCCACATTCTCTCTGATGCCGGTGCTTGTCACGTTCTCAATCTTGAAGTCGTCAAGAGCAATCATTCCTGCGTTAGGAGCGTCAGCGGTAAATTCGAAATAGAAGCAGTAATCCATATCATAGGTCGGTTCATATTTCACCGTGAACTTCGTCCATTCGGTAACAGGATCCTTTATGCTGTACAGTATTGGAAGTTCAAGTCCGCTTTCATCCTGAGTGTATGCGAGCACTACGTTTGCAGTAGTCTTGTTTTCACCGTTGCCAGGCATATAAAGATAGAACGAAATCTCGTATGTCTCACCTTGCTTCAATGTGAAATAAGGTGTGTAGAGAAGTTCGGTTCTTCCGTTGAGCGAATACTCATTAGCCACTGCAGCATATTCTCCTGAGTGTGCGGCAACCGTATTCTCCGGCATCTTTGTTATGCGGAACAGTTCTGAAGAAGATGTTCTGCAACCCCACTTGTTTGCAAAGAGAGTTTTCTCGTCGATGTCGATGCGGTTCTCGAAGTCCTGAGCATAAGGAAGTTCTTCTGGTTCTGCCGAAGTGAACAGACGCATTACCTTGAGACTCTTTATCTGAACTTTCGCACCGTTGGGGCTTTCTACGTGTATGCCGAAGAAGTTACCTTCAGACTCCGGAGTGAATGTGGTACCGATTTCCATCACGTTATAATCGTTCATTATGACGTCCTTGAAATCTCCTATCACTTCTGTCTGGTCGTCAACCGACTGACCGTTGCCACGTGTAAAGGTAATGTCAGCACTCTGGTTGAAATCTGTCTTGAACTCACACAGTACATAATATGACTTGGTAGGATCGAGTGCGATCTCCGGTGAGATGAGCCATTCATCCTTGCCGTTGGTTGTCATGGAAGCATCTGCGCTTGTCCAGGTGTTGCCGTCCTTGTCTGCGTCAATGGCGTTCCATTCGTTCTCGTCTTCAGAGAAGTCGGCCACGTATGCGCGTTCTTTGAGATATCCGTCGGTGAAACTGCTTATCGACAGCACGCATGATGTAGCCTGACCTACTTCTGTCTCAATGCTCGGTACAAATTTGTAAATCTTCTGTCCGGCGAACTTGTCTCCGTCAACATACTGGTATGAGTATGATACCTCAAGACCTGTGTTAGGATCGAGAGTGGCAGGATCCGGCATGGTTTCAGAATGTTCTACAATGAGTTCGTCGCCATCATATATCTGAGTCTTTATAACAGAACCTTTCTGTATAGGTTTGCCCTCAGCGTCAACAAGCGGATGGCTCCAATGGAAGATAACATTCTTGTTGGAATTTACAGCCATTGCCCTGACATTTGTGACAGCAGCCGGTTTCACCGGAACGATAACAACAGATTCCTCTACGCTGAAGTCGTCGATGATGATCTCACCACCCTCGGCACCGTCAGTGTTCACCTTGATTGCGAAGCAATAATCGCCAGCCTCATCAACAGTCATATCCACGCTTTTCTTCACCCAACTGAGGTTTGTAGACTCTTCTGTCTGCATCAGCGGTTCGCCGTCCAATGCAGAAAGGCTCTGATCGGTTGCCTTGTAAAGGGCCACCTTGTTGTTTGTTCCACGCTGGAGCATGTTAAGCATGAAGCTTACAGTATATGTCTTGCCCGGCTGCAAAGAGAATTTCGGAGTGTAAACAACCTCTTCTCTTGCCTCAGGTGCGCCGCCGGCAGCAAACAGGGCGTTAGCTCCTGAATATGCCTTTACTCCCAATATTGAAGAAACGTCAGCCACCTTCTCAACCCAGAAACCGTACTGTTCGCTGCTGCGGTCCATCTTCCATCCTTCAGGAGTTGTGGTATAGCTGTCGAAATTCTCCGTATAAGGCAGTTCGACAACCGGCACTTCCTTGTCGTCTCCATCAATATAATAGATACCAACGCTCTTTATTGTCATCATGTTGGTTGTCTTGCAATCCTGGAATGCAAGGTAATATACGCCTTCCTTATCCACACTGAACTGCGGAGTGGAAGTCTTTACAAATCCGTTATAGCGTATATCGTCAAGAGAAATGAGCTCTCTTGTCATACTCTCTGATGTCTGACTGTCGCCGAGCCAAACCTTCAATGTTCCTTCATAATTCGTGCTTGTAGAAACTCTGAACTTGACTACATATCTCTTACCAGGCTCCAGCGTCACACCAGGTGTTATAGCCCAGTCATTGTGCATATCCTTGCTGCCTCTGTTCACGGTCATGCCGCCGTCGCCATAGGTCACGGCCTGCCATGTGTTGCCGCCGTCCTTGTTCTCTACAACCCACTCACTGTAATCACCGGCTGTCATGAACTCTCTCACAGCAACGGCCTCGCCCTGAACGTCCTCGAGGTTTATCACCTGCTCAACAGGCAGTGACTCCACACCATCGACAGAAGCTACGACCATAAATCTGGCTGTTCCGCCGAATGTTTCCGGGTTGTATGTGTAAGAATCGGCAGCACCCAGTTCTCTGTCTTCAAGGGTTGCCACCTTCACACCATTCTCATATATACTGATATTCAGCGTAGAGAGGATAGGAGCATCCGTAACATCATAGGACGGATTCTTCCATTTCAGAGTAACACTCTTATTACTGAAACTTGAAGAAACCTCAAGATTCTCAACACTCTTAGGCTGTGCCTTGGATGTCTTCGTAACAGATATCTTGTTGACAGACAGGATACCGTTAGGAGCGGCAGTAGCAATGTTGAAGCCGATGTATGCAGTTGTTGACTCGGTACATGTCATACGGATAATCTTGTCCACCGAACCGCTGTTCAGATTTATGCTTTCTGTCGCAAGGATATTGGTCATACCCTCAGCTGTAGGAGACGTGCCCCACTTTACGTTCAGTTCATCAGCATCGAACGCACCTGCCTGTGATACAGTATATCTTATCAGATAATCGCTGCCCGCTTCCATGTTCAGAGCCGGCGTGATGAGCCAGTCGTTTGCTGCACCGGCGGCAGTATTGCCGTCATACGACGGTCCGTTATAACCGTCTATCATCGCCCACTTCACGCCGTCGGCGTTTGTATCCACTACCGTCCAGCCGTTCAGAGGATCGGCACCCGTGAAATCAGTCGAATAGATCTCTGTTTCTGAAGGTATATCCTCTTTGTTCTCCTCTATTGCGAAAGAATAAAGCTGCAATGTGTTGCCACCGCTTTCAGATGTGTTATGGAACGAGAAATAATAGTTGCCGTCGGTTTCCGGAGTGAAATAAGCCACCTCCACGTTCTCACCACTGTTCTCCAGAGTGAGCTGTTTCACAGGAGTCATCAGTGTCTTATCCGTTCCTTGTGTAAGAGTAATGATGTCATATCCCTTCGGAATACCCTGTACGGCCACGTTGGTTGTTATCTTATAGGTAACTCCACCTTTCAGTATTATCTGCGGAGAGAAGTAGTCATCGTCGTTCTGTCCGGTCAAAGGCATTTCCAACATCGGACCGAAACCTGACATAGGAGTCCATGTATGTGAGTCCTTGTTGTTGTCGGCCGCTGTCCATTCTTTATAATCTGTTGTCAGATTGACGCTGTAAGGAACTTCCTTTACAGGGGCTTCCGGATCGACCACAGAGCCGCCATCCTCATAGAGCTTGAACTCGAAGATGAACACAGTGCCGTTGAACGGCGGGGCAACATTGTAAAAGCGAAATGATAGCTGCCGTCTTCCTCTACCTCAACCTGCACTTTCTGTGCTGCGGGATACTCCGAATTGTCGTTCAGCACCACATCGGCCACCTTTGAGAAGGTGCTCATGTCGGTGTCGGATGTTCCGCGTTCAAACGTAACGGTGCACGGTTCGCCGTCGGCCTGACTGCAGAGATTGAACTCGGCGGTGTATTTCTTTCCCGCCTCAAGATTGAACGCCGGCGACACATAGTAGTCATCGCTTGTCGAAGAATAGTCCATGGTCATCACGATACTGCCATAATAGACACCCTGAATGTATGCCCACTTAGGCTTGTATGTCCATGTCGTCCCCGGCTTAGGACTGTTGTCCACAGCCGTCCAGCCTTCCTGACTGTCGGCGAAATTGATTTCATACGGCAACACGCCCTGCGCCTTACCGACATTTATTCCCGCGATGAAAATAAATGTGAACATTAGTAACAATAATCTTCTCATATCACTTAATCTATTAAGGGGACTTCTATAAATTAAATCCCTGATTATAAGTTGCATAAGCGGATAAA
>OLRN01000145.1_pt1 | contig 74274 bp, 60 predicted proteins | sample 1673001 | NCBI WGS metagenome assembly OLRN01 (sample SAMEA3136745, study PRJEB25190) | human gut metagenome | biome: human gut; feature: human-associated habitat; material: faeces | place: Austria | collected 2013 | reverse complement strand
CCTCGTGGAGGCTAAGAAAATGCTCGGCGTATATGCCGACTTCGCTGAAAAATATATGGCCGTGCCTGTGATCAAAGGCGTGAAGACAGCACATGAGCGTTTCGCAGGAGCTCTCGAGACATTTACCATCGAGGCAATGATGCAGGACGGAAAAGCACTGCAATCGGGCACGTCGCACTTCCTCGGACAGAACTTTGCAAAGGCTTTCGACGTGAAGTTCATCAACAAGGAAAACAAACTCGACTACGTTTGGGCAACGTCATGGGGCGTATCGACACGACTCATGGGCGCTCTGATCATGACCCACTCCGACGACAACGGCCTTGTATTGCCACCACATCTGGCTCCTATACAAGTGGTGATTGTCCCTATTTACAGAAAGCAGGAACAACTCGCCATGGTCTCTGAAAAAGTGGCAGGCATCGTGGAAGGCTTGAAGGCAAAAGGCATCAGCGTGAAATACGACGACGCCGACAACAAACGCCCGGGATTCAAATTCGCCGACTACGAGCTGAAGGGTGTGCCTGTGCGCCTCGTCATCGGACCGAAGGACTTGGAGGAAAACACGGCAGAAGTCATGCGCCGCGACACACTCGGTAAAGAGACCGTTTCGCTCGACGGAATCGTCGACTACGTTGCAAACCTCCTTGAAGATATCCAAAACAACATCTACACCAAGGCTCGCAACTTCCGCGACTCACACATCTTCGAGGCGAACTCTTACGACGAGTTCAAAGAGCTTATCGAAAAGGGTGGCTTCGTTCTCGCACACTGGGACGGCACGACCGAAACAGAAGAGCGCGTAAAAGAAGAGACAAAAGCCACAATCCGATGCATTCCTTTGGACGGCGACACAACACCCGGCACCTGCATTTTCACAGGCAAGCCTTCTGAGCGCCGAGTAATCTTCGCAAGAAACTACTAATCGGCAGAAAAATTTCAAAGCGGAGGAGCAAATTTATAACAGTTTGTTCCTCCGCTTTTTATCCCTCAAAACGCCCGTCAACAAAAGGATTCCGGTGATTTTTTTCTAATTTTTTTACCGAAAAATTTGCGGGAATAAAAAATCTGTTCTATCTTTGCACTCGCAAAAGCGAAACAACAGCGACTGCGAAAATAGCTCAGTTGGTAGAGCACGACCTTGCCAAGGTCGGGGTCGCGGGTTCGAGTCCCGTTTTCCGCTCTTTTTTTTCTCAGAGAAACATAACAATCCGATGAATTTATACTTAAGATATTTTGATAAAGAAACTTTAGTCACGAATGTAGATGATGCAATCGCTTTTTTGCGTTCTATTCAAGAGATTGGAATGAATTCTGGACTGGAGGCGGACATCCGTGATTATGTTGCAAGCGATGTCTATTATCCTAAAAGATATAAGGTTAGACAGCGCGTATATTTTATCATAATAAAGACAACTGCAGCTACAATGCTTGATTTCAAGCAGAAAAAAGCTCTTCATCCGGTTCCTGCAGGCAGCCAGATGATGGATAAACGCGATCTTGCGGCAACTGTTGTTACACGTTTGAATGAAGAAAGACCGGGATGGTATGAAGGTTCTCTTGATTTCAAGAGGGTGGTTATGATTCCGTCGACAGGAAAGCACGAATATCGTGATACACATTTTGTTGTACAGTGCAAGGCAATGTCTGGTTTGGATTGTTATAATAGAATAGTGGAACATCTGAAAGGACGTGTTGACAGCCGTTCACAATTTCCATCTGCTAAAGGAAAGAACTTCCACTACAAGTATCTTGGAATGTGGAAATAAAATAATCCCAGATTATCTTCTCTTCTATATATTATTATGAACAAGGTGATGCTTATAGGTAATGTCGGCAATGACCCTGAGGTTCGTTATTACGATGCGGATCAGGCTGTTGCTCAATTCCGTCTTGCAACGTCAGAGCGTTCGTATACTTTGCAGAACGGAACACGCGTACCGGAGCATACTGATTGGCATAATATTGTTTTGTGGAAAGGACTTGCCAAAATAGCTGAGAAATACGTGCACAAAGGTGACAAACTCTATATTGAGGGTCGCATACGTTATCGTGTATATGATGATCAGAGAGGAGTCCGTCGTTTTGTTACGGAGATATATGGTGAGAATATGGAGATTCTTTCCACGCGCAGTACCACATCTGTGACTTCTGATTATAAGCTATCATCCGGTGCTGATGACAGGAAGACATCAGATGATGAACCATTTTAATTTTGTTAATTGTTTTGGACACGTTACCGATAGTAGAGTCTTTATCTGACATTCATTTTATATCTCCTACCTTAGGAGTTGTTATTGCGCTTCTATTAGCGTTCTTCTTATTGTTCATCTCCGGTTTTGCGAGCGGTTCTGAAATAGCTTTTTTCAGCTTGCTGCCTTCTGAGATATCAGAAGTAAGTGCTGGAAAAACAGAGGCCGACCAGAAAATAAAATCATTGCTTGACGACAGCGAGCGTACATTGGCAACTATTCTTATAACGAATAATTTTGTCAATGTGATGATAATAATGCTCTGCAATTATATATTTGCCTCAATAATCGATTTTGGACCTAAGGCTTATTGGCTTCAGTTCCTTTGTATCACCGTATTGCTCACCTTCCTGTTGCTTCTTTTCGGGGAGATAATGCCTAAGGTGTACAGCCGTCAGAATCCGCTCCGATTCTGCCGCAGAACAGTAAGAGGAATCTTGTTTTTCAGAAAACTTTTCTGGCCCGTCGAGAACATACTTCTGCGTAGCGGTATGCTTGCAGAAAAAGTTGTTCAGAAAGAGAATCATGTATTAAGTGTAAATGAACTCGAGCAGGCCCTTGAACTTACTGATACGGAAGATATAAAGGATGAACAGAGCATGCTCCAGGGTATAATACGCTTTGGAGACGAAACAGCCAAGGAGATTATGACTGTACGTCAGGATATTGTCGATATTGATATAGAAAGCAGTTATGCCGATGTTCTGAAATGCATTGTTGACAACAATTATAGTCGAATTCCGGTATATCAGGGCTCTTCTGACAACATAAAAGGTATTCTTTATATAAAAGACCTGCTGCCGCATTTGTCTAAGCATTCCACGTTCAGATGGCAGAGCCTCATCCGTCCGCCTTATTTCGTTCCTGAAACAAAAAAGATAGACGATCTGTTGCGTGAGTTTCAAAAGAACAAAATGCATATAGCCATTGTCGTTGACGAATTTGGTGGTACCAGCGGTCTTGTCACACTTGAAGACATTCTTGAGGAAATTGTCGGTGAGATTAATGACGAGTTTGACGATGAAGGCAGTACATATTCAAAGATAAATTATAATACTTATATATTTGAAGGCAAGACGCTTCTTACAGATTTCTATAGAATAATCAATGCCGAAGATGATGTTTTCGCTGATGTTGAAGGCGAAGCTGATACACTTGCCGGAATGTTGCTTGAGATAAAAGGCGACTTCCTGAGTATGCATGAAAAGATAGAATATAAAAACTATCTTTTTGAGATAATCGGTATTGAAGGTCGGAGAATAAGCAAAGTCAAGGTTGTAGTGAATTCTCCTTTAGTCAAATCCTAATATAATTGTCGAATGCCTCTTGTTTCCGTAGAAAAAATAGATGCTGACGTTCAGCTTGGTCTTTGGAAAATAGAAGAGCAGGATTCTGAATTATGTGAACTTGATGCCAATCTTTTTCTTAAATCCGCAGTTATGTCCTGCGGTAGTTTGAGAAGACGTGCAGAGATAGTCTCCGTACATTCTCTTTTACACGCCATGACATCAGACCCCGGTTTGTTCATAGACCATACTCCGGAAGGCCGGCCTATTATAAAAGGTGCTGATATAAATGTCGGTGTAAGTCATACAAACGGGTATGCCACGTTGATAATGTCGCATACAAAAAATGTTTCTGTCGACATTGAGTATATCAACGATCGCGTGGACCGCATAGCAGAAAGGTTTATTCGTGATGACGAAACAGCATTGTGCACATTAAGCCGGCTTGTTCATTGGTGTGTGAAGGAAACCTTATACAAATACTTTTCAGAACAGAAACTCGGATATTATGAAATGAGACTGCATCCATTCGAACTTTCTTCAGAAGGTAAGGTGCTTGCCGACAACCTTAGGGAAAACACTACGTCTGCAGTATTCTACAAGATTGCCGACGAATATGTAATTACATATATGTTCGCCTGAAAAGGCTGTATCTCACCGTTTCAAATTCTTGTTTTCCTTATTTGAATTTGCATCCGATATCGGCTTGTTTGTCAGACATATTCTTTGCACGCTGCAATAAAGCCAATATCGTGTTATGAAACAGCCCATATTGTGGTCTGAAATGGTCCATTTCATGTCCTAAAATGGGCTGTTTCGCAGGCTCAAATGGCTTATTTTGCGAGCTCAAAAAGCCTTTTCCGTATCGTGTAAAACATTCTGCGACTGGAAAAGCCGTAACTGCTGTTTCAGTCTTATGTCAGACTCGTGTTATTTTACGATAGGTTTCTTCTCGCTTTCCCATTTCAGAATACCGCCTTTCATGTTTATCACTTTATATCCGGCATCTGAAAGTTGTTTTGCGGCATCGGCGCTTCGTTTGCCGCTTCTGCAGTAAACAGCTATTGTCTTTGATTTATCCAGAACGGTTTTCGCCGTTTTCATAAAATCTTCATTTTTTATATCTATTTGTTTTGCTTCGGCCAGATGTCCTTCGTCAAATTCTTTTTTGGTCCTTACATCAAGTATCTGGACATTCTCTGATTTTATCTGAGACTCAAACACATCGGTTGTTACATTACGGTATCCGGATGTTTTTATAGATTTTATACTGCATCCTCCAACTACCAGTCCTGCTAAAGTGGCAAGTAAAGCTATAGTTTTTTTCATATTTCTATTTTATGATTTTTCTCTTGGCAAACATAGTTAAAATGGCTGTAATACGCAAACTCCTGAAGCCTAAAAAGCAGTTAAATAATGAGAATATATTGTTATAAAACATAACATGCAATGATTGTAAGAACATGGTCAGTACTATTGTTTTGCATAAATCATGTATAAAATATGTATATCACAGCTTTGTAATATAATATATTTAATGTATCTTTGTGGCATATTTGCTTGGCATTTTGTTATTATATATATTGTCAAACCTATCAATGATGAAATTATTATGAAAAAAAACTTACTTTTGTTTTTGTTGTTGACGCTGATGTCATTTATGTGTGCTGATCTTTATGCACAGGAAGAGGTTGTGATAGATGAGAACTTCAGCGCTTTTACTGAGGGTAGTGAATCGAAGCCGGCTACGACAGATATCTCCGGATATTCAGGAAAACTATATAAAACCATCGGTTGGAATGGTTCTAAGGTATATGAAGCCGGTGGAATGCTCAAGGTTGCTGATGGCGGAAAGCTGACAACTCCTTATATGAGAAACATGAGCAAGACTTCCAACATAAAGGTAACATTCGATGTGAGAAGCCTTGCCGATTATGGAGGCGGTGTTGTGTTGAAGCTTGGTTACAGCAAGTCAGAGACTTTTCTTGTGTATGACAGTGAATGGCATACCATGACGGCTATATTCGAGAACGCATCTCCTACCAACAGCCTGGAATTCAATCCTTATCTTGCAGCAGAAGGCATACTTATTGATAATGTGAAAGTGATAGCTTCAGACGATCTTGTTGCTGCACCGGAGGCCCTTCAGCCACTTGCTGCTGACGAAACAAGTTTTACAGCAAGATGGAAGAGCGTCAGTGGCGCTACTTATCTCCTTGATGTATATACAAAAGGTGTTGATGGAGCGAAGGATTATCTCGTGAAAGATCGTGAGGAGACAGGCACTTCTGCACTTGTAGAAGGACTTGTTGCCGGAAATGTTTATTATTATACAGTACGTGCTAAGAAGGGCGAGACTGTTTCTGATTATTCTAATGAGATTGAGGTGGTTGAGGTTCTCGAAAGTGTTGACGCTCCAAAGGCTCTGCCGGCTACGAATGTGACAGAAACCGGTTTCACTGCTAATTGGGAGGCTGTTGCCAAGGCAACCCGTTATATGGTTCAGCTCACTCGTATCGAGACTTTGACCGAAAGCAAGTCTGTAAACATTCTTGACGAAGACTTCTCAAAGGTCGATAAAGGAACTCTCACCAATGTCGATTTTATCTCAAGCAGCGATATTGACTCTTATACAAAAGTTCCCGGATGGTCTACATATATGGAGTGTGTGGCTAAAGGATATATGGGAATTTCTCCATACAGCGATAATGGAGGATTCATCAAGACACCAGCACTGAATCTTTCTCATGACGGAGGCAAATTCACCGTTGCGTTGAATATGGCAGAAGGATCTTTCGGAACATACTATGAGGGAACAAATGTTGAGATTCGTATTTACAATGGCGACTCGGAAGAGCCTGTAGAGACAAAGACTGTTGTTCTTGCTAAGAACTTCAAGGATTATACTTTAGAATTTACAAAGGGAACCGAAGGAACATATGTTGAGATATATTACAATGGAAACAAAAAACTCTTTGTAGATTATATCACTGTTTCGCAGGTTCTTTCAGAAGGCGACGTTTATTCTTCAGTAGTTGAAGACCGTGAGCTTGAAAATGTTACATCTACAACATTCGAAGTTCCGTTGACTGAAAGCGTAAGCTATTCTTATCAGGTTGTTGCATATGCACGTACTGTTGTGGATGGCGAGATTGATTATATGCCATCAGCTCCGTCAGACGTGGTTAATGTAAAACTCACTTCATCGTCAATAGACGGTGTTCAGGAAACAACAGATAATCTGAAGGTTTATGCAGAAAATGGTGGCGTTGTTGTTGAGCTTGCTGCAGATGCGGTTATTAATGTTTACAATGCAGCCGGCCAGCAGACAGCTTCAGTTTCCGGACGTCAGGGTGCAAACCATATCAGTGTTGCTTCTGGACTTAACATTGTCAAGGTAGGCGCAAAGAGTGCGAAAGTACTTGTTCGTTAATGTAAATAAAGGTAATTATGAAAAGATATAATCTCCTATGGATTCTCTGTCTGCTCTCTTTCCTTTATGTCGGTGCCAGACCGATAACAAAGAGTGCGGCCGAGAACATTGCGAGAGGTTTTATGAGCAAGCGGTGCAGCAAGTCTGCATCGCTTGCCTGTTTACCTCATAAGAGTGCAGTGAAAGGCAGTTCGGGTGACGTAGCTCCATACTATATATTCAATATAGGTAATCGCGAAGGTTTTGTTATTGTGTCCGGTGACGACAATGCCGAGCCTGTTCTCGGTTATTCAGATCGTGGTGAACTTGATCTTGACAATATGCCGGCCAACATGGTTGAGTGGTTGCGTCTTAACGAACTCTATGTAGAAAGCTGTGCCAAGCGTGAGTCCTCAACTGTCGGCACCTCACGCACTGGCAATGGGACCGTTGTGGTGGAGCCTTTGCTCGGCGACATCATGTGGGGCCAGGATTTCCCGTTCAATGAGATGTGTCCTACCTATTATTCCGGTGGACAGAATCTGCATTATTATGTAGGATGTGTCGCTACAGCTGCCACACAGATAATGCGCTATTACAGATACCCACAGCAGGGCACAGGTTCAAAAAGCTATGTGTTCAAAGGTCAGACCCTTTCGGCCGATTTCGGCAATACCACGTATGATTGGGATAACATGTTGGCCTTTTATCCGTCAGACGGTGTCAGTCAGGAGCAGATCGATGCTGCCGCCACTCTGGCATATCATTTTGGAGTTTCTGTTGAAATGGAATATGCTGAGAACGGAAGTGGTGCGCTTTCCATGCTTGTGCCGCATGCCTTGAAAACTTATTTCGGTTATGACAAAGCCACAACCATGCGCCGCCGTAACTTTTACAGTGCCACAGAATGGCTAGAACTGATAAAGCACGAACTTGACAACAACCGTCCCGTTTACTATGGAGCGACGAGCGACAGCGGTCTGGGTGGACATGCTTTTGTCTGCGATGGTTACGATTCTGAAGGATATGTACATATAAACTGGGGATGGTATGGTATGAGCAACGGCTATTTCCTTGTCAATCATCTTAATCCCGACGATCTTGGTGAGGGTGGTGGCACGGGAGGCTATAACACCGACCAGGAAATAATCACCGGCATACAGCCGTCCACCGGTGGAGCTACGACATTCGACCGTCCGCTCTATGGATTGCTCGGTCTGATGTGCAGCGATTATGGACGGGAATTCACGCTCATGGCTTCAATCAACAATTATGACGTGACTCCGTTCGACGGTCAGATTGCGGCAGTCGTCACCCGTGATGGTCAGATAATAGATGTGCTTAAGACAGATGGCGAGTCAACCCATATCGACGGTTTTGCCAATAGCATGAGCGGACTCTATTTCCTCACCATGCGCGACATTCCTACAACAGTGAGCGAGGGTATTGCCGACGGTGCGTGCGAAGTACGCCTCGCGTTTAAGGAAGCTGATGAAGACCGTTGGCAGTTCCTTCGTCATGAAAACAGAGAGCGTGGATATGTTGCGGCAAACATTGTTGACGGAGTGCTCGATCTTGACGAAGACGCGGCTCCGGTACCCGATGTCACAGTTGTCGGACAGATACAGAACGATGGTGACATATTTGCTGGTGGTAGTGCGCTTTTCTGCGTTACTCTTCAGAACAATTCTTCCAACTTCAACCTTAAGAATGTCGTTGTAAGATTTCGCTCAAAGGATGATGCATCCAAGGTGTGGGACTATGAGAATACTGTCAATATCTACGATGGCAGTACTGAAAGCGTGAAACTCCTGGTCAATCTTGCAGATGATATGCCGTCCGGCGATTATGACATAATACTATTTGAGAAAGGTTATCCTGACAATCCGTTTGTGCAGACCACTCCTGAAGTGGCATCACTCACAGTACTTCCGGCTGTAAGTGTGCCAGTGATGCGTCAGACTCAGAATCTGGGACTTGTCATCGGCGCTACCGACGGCCTTGTAAGACAAGGAGATGACATTATGCTGAAGGTTACGGCGCGCAATTATGGTGCTGCAGGAAATGTAAGTGTCATCCTGTGGATGGAGAATATGGATAATCCGGAGCAGACATATCTGTTCCTGCAAGGCAATGTTACTGTGGATAAAGGAAAGGAAGTCACGGTGCCACTCTTCCGCAAGCTGCCCGTAGATCCGGGAACTTATCGTCTCAAATTGACTTATCTCACGGATGACGGCAACGAAACTCCAGATATAAATACCGCTGGTTTTAACAATACGCTGACTGTTCACGAAAACAATAAGGACATCATGTTAGAGGCTGTAAGTATCGACATGCCCGATGTGCTTTACACCGAGGAGAAATCACCGTGCAAGGTTGTGTTCCGTGCGCCGGAGGCTTTCAATGGTACCGTATATTTACGCTTGCGTCAATATACCAATACAAATGGCGAGATTGCCAGCATGAGTAATGTGAAGATAGAAGCAGGCGAGACAAAAGAAATAGCTTTTGATTATAAGCCAAGAGTGGAACCACAGCGTTATATGGTGGTTATTGATGCCAAACAGGGTGGTGTCACCGGAACAGTGGCGTCTTACTCTAACTGTTACAAACTACTCGAAGTCAAAAGTGGGACTTCTGGAATATCGTCGGCTGATACGCAGGACGGAGATGTCAATGTCTATTATAATGATGGACGTGTTTATGTCGATGTTGCCGATGGCAGTAGCTTGTTGAAGACAGAACTCATCGCTGCCAATGGTGCTCTCGTGACATCTTGCGACAAGGCTTCAATGACTGGTGGATGGTTCGCTGTTGATGTACAACCGGGTGTTTACATGGTCAAGGTAACAACGGACAAGGGAGTGTCTGTCAGAAAGATTATGATAAAATAATGTGTTTGTTGTCCGTTTGTATGGACACAGACAATTATAATTTCTGAGTTTTTATATATCAGACATAATGAAAAGCGGGATGCGATTCCGAAAATCGCATCCCGCTTTATTGTTAATTTCTTGATATCAGTTACATTTTTGCCGCGCAACGTGCCATATATATTAAAAAGAAAAAGTTGGCATATACCAATACAATGAATATTGTGTGATATATATAATATTCGGCCTTTGTGAGCCGTCGTTCGGCAAGGTCAATCCGTTTCACAGGAAATATCCATTTGAGCAAAAAATAGTTGATTACTATGCTCGCTAACATTACTATGAACGGGGTCACCCCGCCTATTTTAAGTGTTATATATAAAAGGTGTCCGCCTGTAAGTATATCTAAATTCATTTCCATTAAAGTAAACATAAAGGCTATGAATAAGAAGGTATTATAATATGCATCTTCTCTTTTTTGTTTCCATACCCAGTAGTGATAACTTGAGGCGAATAATTTTATAATAAACCTTTTCATTATTTATATGTTTCAGTATTACATTATTTTTATCCTTATAGGATTGCACCCGTCTGCAAAAATAATACAGATGAGTGTAAAGAGAGCTGCCTCTTTGGTTTCCAAGTGCAGCATAATCTTTTATTGTTCACTTTCTAGATATATTCAAAACAGGAATTAATTATTTCTTGAGAATGTTGGTAAGTATCATAAGTATATTATGTATCTGTAAGTTTTTATTTAGGTCTGTGGTTTGTCATTTTTTAAACAAATTATTTTACTTCCGGAAGTATTCTGTGTTTTTGTTCTACATTGTTCGACGGTATATTTATGCTCCGTTTGTGAAGATTGCGTGCACAGTCTGCCGTCCGTTAATCATAAGAAATGTTGTTCAGCGTATCTATCTTGTCACTATGAGCCTGTTTTGACAGCAGTTCCATTAAGGATGTTGACGACAGTGAGAAATTCGGATCGAAGGCCGGGGTGTGCATATATTCCAGTATGCTTGCATACAGTTGGAAACCTTCTGGCGTATTTTTCGCAGCATCCAGATCGGCCATACAGAGTAGCAGTCTGCCTCCGTCCACACTGAATTCCATGATAAGTCCCAACTTATGGTTACGCTCAATGTTGTCTATCACCTGCACGATGGGACGGTAGTTTTGTGGCAGACGGTCGATGATCAGAGGGTAACTGTTCTTTATTATCGGATACCATTGCCAGTTGGTATGTGTTTCTGTCGGGAACGAAGCGAATATGCCGTGTTCCGGATCGGTGAGTATTCCCAATGTCCCGGGCGATGCCTTTTTCTTGATGTTGTCGCAGATGCTCTTGAACATGCGGTAGTTCCAGTAGTCGGTCTGGAACAGTCCACCCACAGTCACATCACGGTATTTGTTGCGTCGTGGCATCAGCAACACCTTGCCTCCCAGTTTCAGTCTTGCGAGCGTTTTGTCGTCTAGTTCGTGCGATATCATTATTCCCTCCGTGTCGGCTTTCTTTGAAGCCGGATATATCCATATCGGGTATGAGTTACGATATGGCGTTCCCTCTATTTCCAGGCTTAACTGTGCCTTGCAGGCTTTGTCGATGTCAGGCAGTGGTAGTCTGATGTTGCCACATGACAGCAGTCCGAGGCCTTTGGGTATGACGGATGTACCTTTTGCAATGACTTTCTGTCCGTTCTTCAGAGTCCAACTCAGCTGTTTGCCGACCAGTTGTTTTTCACCGTAATTTGCTATTTTTATTTCGCCACAGAAAGTCTCCTGTCCGCTCCAACAGTATTTTTTCATGACGAACAACGGAACGACCTCTGCGCAGAACTCTCTCCATTTCTTTGGTTTTATCAGTCCTTTGCTGTCCATGAATGCGTCCAATATGCCAACGTATGCGGATCCTTGTCCGGGATAGTCCTGCAAATCGAGCAGTTGGAAGCCTGCCATACCGTCGGAACGCAGGTTCATTTCGATATCGGCCCGGTATAATTCTACCGACCATGCGCCGGAAGCCTTGAAGAAGTCTTTGGCCTGCCGTCCCATTCCGGCGTCGTAGAGGCGTTTGCAGAAAGTTTCCATATTCCATGGTGCAAGCACTCCTTTGTATTTCTTTATTTCTCGATAGTCGGGATATGTCTGGAATTGTCCTGTCTCATGGCCTATCACCGGAACGGCTGAAAGACTTGCGGCCTTGTCGAAGTTCATTTCTGTGTTGGGATAGGTATTGTTCAGATAGCCTCCTTCTTCGGCGTCGGCAAACGAGAACGAGGCACGCACGTGAGTGGAATATTTGTCGCCCGTACCGGTTCTACATGTCACGAGGAAATCCTCGCCTGGTATGTGTCCGCGGCTTCCGAGAAAGATGTTCGAACCATAAGTATAAAGATGTCTGTCTTCCTTCTGTCTGAATTTTTCCACAAAATCCTTCATTATGTTTATGTCGCCGCTCAGTTCGTTGCCCAAAGCAAAGAGTACGAAGGAGGCGTGGTTGCTGTATTCTTCCTGAATGCTGGTCCCGTCGTTCATTAGAAAATCCATCAGATCTGTGTTTTCTTTCTTGAAACTTCCCCATATGGGCAACTCCGGTTGCAGATATATGCCCTCGAGGTCGGCCGCCTCAAAGCAGGCTTGCGGAGGACACCATGAGTGGAAGCGGCAGTGGTTGATGCCGTATTGTCTGCACGTTCTGAAGTATCTGCGCCATTCTTTCACGGTCATCGCCGTATGGGCGGTAAGAGGAAATACACATGCGTCGTGTTTACCACGAAGGAATGTCTTGTTGCCGTTGATAAAAAAGTGGCTGCCTGATGCCTTGAATTCGCGAAGCCCGAATGTTGTTTCCAGTTCGTCAACACCGACAATCGATACCTTCAGACGGTAAAGCGCGGGTGAAGCCTCGCTCCATAATTGCGCATCATCCCCCAGCCGGTATGTCAGTTCGTATTCTTTTCGGCCTTCCTCCAGTTGCAACGTGGTGGTTCCTGCTTTGTGTGACTTCGGCGAGTTGAAGGATTTTGCCGAGATGTCTATTCTCCTGTTGCCTATTCCGGATGCGTCAGAGAGCTTTATCCGCAGTCTGACGGAGCGTGTTTCTACAGACGGATAGGTTTTCACGTACTCTATGTACAGCCTGTTTGTGGCCTGAAGTTCCATACGTCCGATGATACCGTTCCAATTTGTCTGTGTTGATTCCGTGCACGCATGTGAACTGGAGCGTATCTGTGAGGGGATGCTCTCGCCGTTGTCCACGCGTATTGTGATTCTGTGTCTGCCCGGAGTGCTGTACTTGCTTATATCATATCTGTGGGGCGTGGATATGCTGTTGCATGCTCCGACATAATGTCCGTCAATCCACATCATTGACGGGCGTGTGCGTTCCAGAAATAATACGGCATGCTTGTCTTTCCAATCCTTCGGGATGACCACTTCGCGACTGTACCATGCCGGGCCCTGATATGTGTACCGTCGTGACAGATAGGTAGTTTCGTTCTTTTTGTTATTCTTTTTCCCCTTTCTGTTAGTGTCTGTCGTTCCGGGCAGTAATACATTGTCAGTGAATGTCTTTTTCCAGAATTGTTGTGTGATTCCGGCATTCTGTTCGTCAGTGCAGAATGTCCATGTACCAGACAGACTGATAGTTTTTCTTGACGCGTCTTTTGCTTTTGTCGGTGTGTTTATGCATAGCATAAGCAGGAGAAATAAAAGATATGCCTTTTTCATCTGCTTTGTCTTTTTATAGGTTAGTAATGTCCTTATGAATTGTAAGGATGTTTGTAGTAATTGGTTATAGGTGTATGGCATGTTGTATTGGGGGACATACCAGACCGTACAAAATTAATGGATTATATGCGAATAATCGTGTTTTTGTCTCTTTTTTATGTTTTTGATAATTTTATTTCTGTTCAGAAGATATTCCGCGGAGATGAGTTTCGATAGAAAGTTGCGGATTCAATTCCCAAATAGTATTGTTATTCTCTGTTGAAATGAGACCAATATAGGCTACTTACAGATTTTCAGCATACTGTGATTTTTCCTTCTGAGTTTTCTGTTCTACCCCAAAAAATAAATGAATATTTTCGTATAGACTTTTCTTCGGACACAAATACGCGAGAAATAAGAAGGTTTGGTAAGTTATTGAACATCAGCAATTTATATTTAAAGACTATTTTTCTGTTCTGTAATAAGTATCGTTTTAGCATGTGATATTGCCCATTTCAGGGCCTGAAACACGCAATATCACACCCTCAAACGGACGAAACCACCGGCTAATATAGGCATAGTCAGAATGTATGGCGAATTATTCCGGATTGCAATATATGGTATATGGCAATGTTGTACGTGGTAAGATAGCTTTTGTAATGCTTGATTTAACATTCCGTAACATCTCTTTTGCGATTTTATTTTGTCAAAAAAAAGTCAAGAAAATCTGTAAGTATGTCGCTCGGGTTTTCTTTAAAAATACCGATAATGATAAGTGATGGAACTTTTGTGAAATATGTTCCGCTCTCGCGGTGATGATTTATTGATTGTTCTGCGTTAATGTATTATTTCGTGAGCAAATATGATGTTACGCTTATACTATTTCGCGCTGTCAGAAGTTTTCAGGCATTATTATGGTATTTTATGAATAGAAAAACAAGTACTACATCATGTCTATAGTTTCTATATTTCTTTTGTCTGGGGGATAAAATACGAAGGCTCGGGATACACGAAAATGTATCCCGAGCCTGATGATGTGTTTATAAGGTAGATTACTTATAAATGTTATTGTTTCATTATATGTCTGATTATCCTATCAGATCAACCGAACGTTTCAGGAACGAGTTGAGCGCAGCACCCTTAAGCATGCCGTTCTGGAGCAGTGCCAGGTCGATGAGCTGATGCACAATCTTGTTGTCCTTGGCGTAGTCGGCAATTATCTGTTTCTTCTTGTCGCGCTGCTCGGCAACAGATTTCTCGGTGTTCTTCACGTCGTCCTTCTCCTCCTGTGTGATTTCTTCCGGCTTCTTGCCGTTCTGTGTCTGATGGAGTGCGGCCAGACGAGCCTCGAGACCTTTTATCTCGCTGTTGATTGGCTTGAGCTGTTCGGCGCATTTTGCCTTCTCGTCCTCCAGAATGTTCTTGATGAGCTTGTGGTCGCTGTTGAGCACGATGGTGTAGGAGTCGGGCATCTGGGCGTAGAATGCCATACCGGCCTGATATTGGCTGATGTCCTTCATACGTCTCATGTATTCGCTCTGGGTGATGAGTACCGGCAGTGATTCCTCGCCGAGCGACTGTACCTCGATGTTGAATTCTGTCTTCTCGAGCTTTGGCATCTGTGAGCGGAACACCAGTGACAGATTGTCGTTGCTGTCAGAGTCGAGTTCGTTGTCTTTATTGTCCTCCTTTATTATCAGACGGTCGGTGGTGTCGCTGTCGACGCGTGTGAAGCGGCTCTTCTCAAATTTCTGCTCCAGCATTGATATCATCGGCACGTCAAGCTGTCCGTCGAGCAGCAGCACACTGTAGCCTTTGGCCTTGGCTGCTTCGATGTAACTGTACTGACCTTCCTTGTCGTTGGCATACAGATATACCAGTTGTCCGTCCTTGTCGGTCTGGTTGTCCTTGATGAGGGTTTTGTATTCGTCGTATGTAAAGTACTTGCCCTCTGTGTCCTTGAACAGTGCGAAGTCTTTTGCACGGTCGTAGAAGTCGTCCTTGGACAGCATACCGTAGTTGATGAATATCTTCAGTGCATCCCATTTCTCCTCATATTCCTTGCGGTTTTCCTGGAAAATGCTGTTCAGACGGTCGGCAACCTTCTTTGTGATATAGGTTGAAATCTTCTTCACATTTGCATCGCTCTGCAGGTAAGAACGGCTTACGTTCAGCGGGATGTCCGGTGAGTCGATAACTCCGTGGAGCAGAGTGAGGAACTCTGGTACGATTCCTTCCACCTGATCTGTGACGAATACCTGGTTGCAGTAGAGCTGTATCTTGTTGCGCTGCAGTTCGAGGTTTGAGCTGATGCGTGGGAAGTAGAGAATACCGGTGAGGTTGAACGGATAGTCAACATTCAGGTGAATCCAGAACAAAGGTTCGTCCTGCATCGGATAGAGTGTGCGATAGAACGACTTGTAATCCTCGTCCTTCAGTGTGCTCGGTGCTTTGGTCCACAATGGTTCAACGCTGTTGATGACGTTGTCCTCGGCTGTATCCACCTGCTTTCCGTCTTTCCATTCGGTCTTTTTGCCGAAGGCTACCGGTACGGCCATGAATTTGCAGTACTTGTTGAGCAGTTCCTGTATTTTGTATTTGTCGAGGAATTCCTTGCAGTCGTCGTCAATGTAGAGGATGATGTCAGTTCCGCGGTTTTCTCTTTCGGAGTCGGTGATTTCGAACTCAGGACTTCCGTCGCAGCTCCATTTTACTGCCTTGGAACCTTCCTTGTAGCTCTTGGTCACGATTTCAACCTTCTTGCTCACCATGAACGATGAGTAGAAACCAAGACCGAAGTGGCCTATGATGGCGTTGGCGTTGTCCTTGTATTTGTCAAGGAAGTCGTTTACGCCGGAGAATGCTATCTGATTGATGTATCTGTCGATTTCCTCTTCTGTCATACCAATACCGTGGTCGCTGAATGTCAGCGTGCCTTTGTCGGTGTCAAGACTGATGCGTACGGTCAAATCTCCCAATTCGCCTTTGAAGTCGCCGCGCTCTGCCAGAGTCTTTATTTTCTGTGTTGCATCGACAGCGTTTGACACCATCTCGCGCAGAAATATTTCATGATCGGAATAGAGAAACTTTTTAATCACGGGGAAGATGTTCTCTGTTGTAACCCCGATATTTCCTTTTTGCATAATATGAATATGTTTTTTAATTGTTTTCGTCTATGCATGTATTATGCAAATAGTGTGCCAAACGGTATCAGATTGTTTGGCCGGCTTATTGTAAGTATGGTGACGGCTGACAATAAGAATGTGTGTCCGGTGTCGGTAATATAAATAATGTATAGAAAAAGAAAATGTCCGGCGACAGGCATGTACGTCCGTTTGTGGACGTGATGACTGTTGCCGGACACTTTGAATAGTAGGATTAGTCGAGGCACATGTCGCAGAGTGTTTCCGAAAGGGTGGGGTGGATATGGATGATGTCTGCAAGCTGGCGCGTTGTGGTACCGGTGTTCATGAGAGCCGTTATCTCCTGTACCATGTCGGAAGCGTGCGCTCCGAAGATGTGACAGCCTATTATCTTATTGTTGGAATCGCAGATGAGTTTTACCATTCCGTCGGTCTCGTTCATGGCGAGAGCCTTGCCGTTGGCACGGAAGAAACCCTTCTTGCATGTGTATTCCAGACCGAGTTCCTTGCAGCGGTCCTCACTCAGACCAACGGATGCGGCTTCGGGATTGGTGAATATGGCCGAAGGCATGATGTCGGGACATATGTTGTCAGTCTGTCCGAGTATGTGGTTCACTACGTGCAGGCCTTGGAATGTGGCGGCATGTGCAAGCATGCACTTGCCGTTCACGTCGCCTATGGCATATATGTTGGGCACGTTGGTGGCGAAGTGGTCGTCGGTATGTATGCCTTTCCTGTCGAATTCGACGCCTGCCTCCTCAAGTCCTATGCCTTCGGTATTTGCTGCGCGACCGGTGGCTATGAGTACAGTGTCGGCCTCAACATTGAGAGGCTTGCCTTTCTTTTCTATTATCACGTTGAGTGTACGCTCTCCGTTCTCACCGGTTTTCTCTTCTATCTCTTTCACGGCAGCCTGCATGTGGAATGTCACCTCGCGCTTGCTGATGGTCTGGCGCAGACGTTTGGCTATGTCGCTGTCGAGTGTAGGCAGGGCTTCTTTCATGAATTCCACGACAGTGACTTCGCTTCCGAAACTGCTGAATGCTGAAGCAAACTCCATACCTATGACTCCTGCACCGACAATGCACAGACGTTTCGGAGCAGCTTTTACATCTAACATCTCAGTAGAAGTGATTACTCCTGGGAGTTGTGTGCCGTTGATTGGCGGAATCTTGGCGCGTGAGCCGGTGGCGATGATTATGTTGTCGGCAGTGTATTCCTCATCATCCGTTACAACCGTGTGACTGGCAGTCAGTGTGGCTTTCTTTTGTATGAATGTTATGCCCGGCGATTTCATGAGTGCTTCCACACCGCCGCGCAGTTGGGCGACGACTGAGTTCTTGCGCTCCATTATCTTGTCAAAGTTGAGGCTGAAGCTCAGCGAGTCAAGTCCGAATGTATCAGCGTCGCGCAGAGTGTCGAGTATCTCTGCATTGCGGCACAATGATTTTGTGGGGATGCAGCCGCAGTTGAGACACGTTCCGCCGGCCTGTGCCGATTCGAATATGGTGACCGTCAGTCCGTGGGCAGCAGCATAGCAGGCCGAACGATATCCGCCCGGCCCGCTGCCTATGATTATAAGATCGCTTTTAACCATTGTTCTGTTCGTCTGATATCATCTGTTTGTATGTCAGAACCGGATGCTTGGCTGCAAGAACATCGTCAACACGGCCTATTGGAGTATTGTGCGGAGCTGTCTTTACAACCTCCGGATTTTCGATGGCTTCCTTTGCTATGCGGTGCATCACGTCGATGAAGCTGTCGAGTGTCTCGATGCTTTCGTTCTCTGTGGGCTCTATCATCATTGCCTCATGGAACAGAAGTGGGAAGTAGATGGTTGGTGCATGGTAGCCGTAGTCAAGCAGGCGTTTGGCAACATCCATTGTGGTGACACCAGTGCTCTTGTCTTTGAGACCGTTGAACACGAATTCGTGTTTGCATACTCCGGCTATAGGAAGTTCGTAAGCATCCTTGAGAGATTCTTTGATGTAGTTGGCGTTGAGTGTTGCTAGCGGTCCTACCATCGGCAGATTCTCCTTGCCGAGTGACAGGATATATGTATATGCGCGCAGCATCACAGCGAAATTGCCGAGGAATTCGCCTACGCTGATACCGGTGAATTCGGCGTCGAGTTTATATTCTGTGCCTTCTTTGACAACTCTTGGGTGTGGAAGGAACTGTTCAAGACCTTTGCCCACACCTACTGGACCGGAACCGGGACCGCCTCCTCCGTGTGGAGTTGAGAATGTCTTGTGGAGGTTTATGTGCATGACGTCAAAGCCCATATCGCCCGGACGGCATGCTCCGAGCATTGGGTTGAGGTTTGCTCCATCGTAATACATGAGCGCTCCACAATCATGCACAAGACGTGCTATCTCGGGAATTTCGCTTTCGAACAGTCCGAGAGTGTTAGGATTGGTCATCATCATGCCGGCAATGGTATCGTCGAGATGGGTCTTCAGATCTTCCACATCAACAAGTCCGTCTGCCGTACTTTTCACTTCAACAACCTCCAGACCACAAACAGCTGCCGATGCAGGGTTGGTGCCGTGAGCTGAATCGGGCACGAGGACCTTGGTACGTTTATAGTCTTTGTTATGCTGATGATATGCACGGATAATCATAAGACCGGTGAGCTCGCCGTGGGCTCCGGCAAACGGATTGAGTGTGAACTCGCTCAGGCCGGTTATGTCTGACAGAGCTTTCTGCATTTTGTAGTATGCTTCGAGTGCGCCCTGGCATGTTTCTGACGGTTGAAGAGGGTGCAGTCCGGCAAATCCGGCCATTGATGCAATCTCTTCATTGATTATCGGGTTGTATTTCATTGTGCAGCTGCCCAGCGGATAGAATCCGTTGTTTACTCCGAAGTTGTTTTCACTGTGGTTTGTGTAGTGGCGTACTACAGTGAGCTCGTCACATTCCGGCAGTTCGGCATCGGTCTTTCTGCGTGCACATTCCGGCAGTTCGTAATTGCCGAATTTGTTCTGAGGCAGCGAGTAACCCTTGCGTCCTTCGTGTGACAACTCAAAAATCAGGTTTCCGTATAACTTATTATTCATAATGTTGCCTCCTTTGCAGTTTTAACGAGTGAGTCGATTTCTTCTTTCGTACGTTTCTCGGTAACGGCAAACATCAGGGTGTCGTCGCTGACTTTCACGCCTCCGAGGAATCCGTTTTGGATGAAGTGCTTTTGCAGTTTGTTTATGTCACCGTCGTACTTCACGCAGAACTCATTGAAGAACGGCTGGTCGTAAGCAAGTGAGAAGTGCCCTGTTGCAACGAGTTCGTCGCAGAGATAATGTGCACCGGCGTATGAAAGCTGTGCTGCTTCCTTCACTCCGTTCTTACCCATAAGTGACATGTAAATGGTTACGAACAGTGCCATCAGACTCTCGTTTGAGCAGATGTTTGATGTGGCTTTCTGACGACGGATGTGCTGTTCGCGTGCCTGAAGAGTCAGGACAAACGCACGCTGTCCGTTACTGTCAAATGTTTTGCCGACAATACGTCCCGGCATCTTGCGCATGAGTTTTTCGGTGCAGCACATGTAACCTACTGACGGACCACCGAAACTCATCGGAATGCCGAGTGACTGACCATCGCCAACAGCTATGTCGGCTCCCCATTCGCCCGGAGTTTTAAGCAGGGCGAGGTCGGCAGCAACACTGTTCATTATAAGAAGAGCCTTGCTGTTATGGCATGACTCCGCATATCCGTTGTAGTCCTCTATTATTCCATAGTAATTGGGTTGCTGTACAACAACACCTGCTACGCCACCTTCTGCCAGTTTGGCATCCATATCGGCTTTGTCGGTGACACCGTTTTTCTGGTCTATTATCTTGATTTCGATTCCATGGAAGTGGGCGTATGTGCGAACCACGTTGAGTATTTTAGGATCGATAGTGGAGGATACGAGTACCTTGTCTGTCTTTTTCGTGGCTGCTTTTGCCATTATGACAGCTTCTGCAGTGGCTGTACTGCCGTCATACATTGATGCATTTGAGATGTCCATTCCTGTGAGCTCTGCCATCATGCTCTGGTATTCGAATATGTAATGTAGTGTTCCTTGTGATACCTCGGCCTGATAGGGAGTATAGCTTGTCAGAAATTCGGAACGGCTGATAATACTTGGTACTACGGCCGGAGTGTAATGGTCGTATGAACCGGCACCGGCGAAAACGGTAAGCAACATATTCTTATTGCATAGCTGTTCGAAATATTTTCTGATTTCGGTTTCGCTTTTCGCTTCATCAAGATTGTATTCGCCTTTGAACAGAATGCTGTCCGGAACATCGGCATAAAGCTCTTTCAGTGAGCTTATTCCGATTTTCTCCAACATTGTGGCGATATCTTTTTCTGTATGTGGAAAATATTTGTATGCCATATTTTCAGAGATTATGGATGTGTGAAAAAAAGAAATGCACTGGAAATATGATTTACAGTGCATTTCGGTTTGATTAATCCTGTTTGTCGCATAATGCGCTGTAAGCCGCTGCGTCCATCAGGTTGTCAAGCTCGCTCTTGTCAGACAGGCTTACTTTGATGATCCAGTTGCCGAACGCATCTTTGTTTATAAGTTCAGGAGCATCTTCCAATGCCTCGTTGACTTCGACAACTGTACCTGATACCGGAGAGATGAGGTCGCTGGCAGCTTTTACACTTTCTACTGCGCCGAAATCTTCGCCAGCTTCTACTTCGTCATCAACTTCAGGCATATCAACGTAAACAATGTTGCCCAGTGCGTTCTGTGCATAGTCTGTTATACCGATATAGCCGTAATCGCCTTCTACTTTTACGTACTCGTGTGACTCTGCGTAATAAAGTCCTTCAATAACTTTTGACATATTATTTTCAGTTTTTTAATTTGTGATTTTTATTTTTTTGAATTCAATTTACATTGTTATGCGCTATACAAATGCTTTGTGACGCTTTTTGACATATTATTATTTTTTGTAATGTTTGTCGTAGAATCTCTTCTTGACTACTTTTCCGGCAAATGTCTTTTTGCGTATTTGTACAGCAACTTCTGTGTCAAGTTTTGAGTATTCAGTGTCAATCAGAGCCATGCATACGCTCTTGTCTGTGGAGATTGTGTGGTAACCGGTTGTCACAACACCTATTTCCTTGCCGTCGTGCAGCACTGTATAGCCATGACGTGGAATGGCACGGTCGCTCAGTTCGATGCCTACCAGTTTCTGTTTCACGCCTTCTGCCTTTTGTTTGGCAATTGCTTCTTTGCCGATGAATTCCGGTTTGTCGAGCTTGCAGAACATACTCAGACCAGCCATTATCGGAGAAATGTTTTCTGAAAGTTCGTCGCCATAGAGTGGCAGGCCAACTTCAAAGCGCAGTGTGTCGCGGCATCCGAGTCCGCATGGCTTGCATTTGCTGCTTTCCATGAGTGCTTCCCATTGGCGGCGGATGAAGTCATGACTTCCATATATTTCGAATCCGTCCTCTCCGGTATATCCTGTGCGGCTGACAATAATAGTCTCGCCGTCTTTCTCAACAGTTTTAGTGGTATAGAAAACAAGTTCTTTGCATGGTATGCCAAGTACAGTTTCAACTACGTCTTCAGCTTCCGGCCCCTGAACAGCAAGCTGTCCGTAATAATCGGATACGTTCTTCAGCTCGATATCAAAACCTTCTGCATTTTTAGTCATCCATTCGAAATCCTTGTCTATATTTGCGGCATTTATCACAAGGAAGAAGTCATTTTCCCCCATTTTGTATACGAGCAGATCGTCCACAGTACCGCCGTTTTCATAAAGCATCATGCCATAGTATATCTGTCCTTTTGGGGCATTGGTGATGTCATTTGTGAAAATGTGATTGACATATTTTTCCGCATCAGGTCCTTTCACAGTAACTTCTCCCATGTGGGATACGTCGAACACACCGCAATGATTGCGTACTGCGTTATGTTCATCAATGATAGTGGAATATTGTATTGGCATTTCAAATCCGCCGAATGGTTGCATCAGTGCTCCCATTGCCACGTGTTTGTCATACAGACAAGTCTTTTTATTTTCCATGAATATATTATTTTATGAGTTTAAGTTTCTTTCTTTAGACTGCAATATCAGATTTATGAAGTCCTCTCTGTCAAGATTAGGAATGACGTCATTCAGCGTTTCGGGTAGTGCTTCAGATATTCTGCTTCTTTCAAGCGGTATATTTCTCAGTGGTTTAAGGATTTTAGCATCGATATCTCCGGCAATGAAAAAATCGCCCATGACGTTTATTGATTTTATGATGTCGTTTTTTATTTCGATGCGTATTTCCATGTCCCCAACATTGTTGATACGCCGTTTGCTGATGATATTGTATTTGGGATTGTTTCCGTAAATGAATTCCTGTGAAAGATATTCCTTTTCCAAGATTCGGATCTGTTCGATGTCTGTTTCAGTCAGGGTAATTTCCTCATCACACAGTTGCTGTTTCATGAAATCCTTGAATTCTTCAAGAGACAGGCTTATGTAGTTTTTCAGCAGTGTTATATGCTGCCTTACACTCTGTATTCCTTTGCTTACAAGTTTTGCGTCTGAGGGTGTTATGCTGCCTACCATGTTCTGCATGTCTGTGTCATAAAGCATTGTACCGTGCACGATGTTACGCCTTGGAGTATGATAGAATGCATTTCCTGATACTTTACGTCCGTCTATCATTATGTCATTTCTTCCGCTTGCAACGGCATTCACTCCGAGTTTGTGGAGCATGAACACAATCATATTTATATATTTGTTGAACGTGAAGTTCACATTATCCTCGTCTGTTATGTATGAGAGCATGATGTTGCTCATGTCTGCGTACACGCATCCGCCACCGCTCTTTCTTCTGAACGTTCTGATGTTGTGATCTCTGCAGTACTCCAGGTTTACTTCGTTTTCAATAAGCTGGTTGCGTCCGAATATGACAGTGGGATTCACCTGCCACATAAAAAAATATTCTTTCTTGTCGAAGTTGTTCGCGACATACTCTTCAGCGGCAAGATAGAAAGTTAGTAATCGATTCTTATCTTCTGGTATGTTTAAATATACCATATCGGTCATTATTATATTGTTGCAAATATAATAAATATTTATGTAATAAAACAAATAATCCGGAATATTTTGTATATCCGGATTATTGCCTTTCTATTATATTTATAGTGTCTCATTTCTCCATCAGGAATGCTTTGAAATCAGAAAAACTGCTTGTCATATTCACACTTTTTTTAGTTCCTTTCATGAATTCAGCGAGTCTTGAAGGTATCTCAATTTTTGCGTTTATGGCATTTTCGACGGTCTCTTTGAATTTTGCCGGATGCGCGGTTTCGCAGAATACTCCAGTCTCTCCTTCTTTGAGCAGATCTTTCAGAGCCTGATAGCCGCACGCTCCGTGTGGATCGAGCACGTATCCGTTTTTATCGTAGCATTGTTTCATGATTTCTCTTATCTGTGAGTCGTTGTAAGTCGCACCGCTGATCATAGATTTTATCTTTTCGTATGAACCGTTATAAAGATCGTATATGCGTGCGAAGTTGCTCGGATCGCCCACATCCATGGCGTTTGCTATGGTCTGTATGCTCGGCATCGGTTTGTACTCACCGGTATGCAGATATTTGAAGAAAATGTCGTTTGCGTTGTTGGCGGCAATGAATCTTCGCACGGGCAGTCCCATCTCATGTCCGAATAGGGCAGCTGTGATATTTCCGAAGTTTCCGCTTGGTACGCATATTACCAGATTGTCTGCCAGTCCCAGTTTTTTCATTCTTGCGTATGCATTGAAATAGTAGAACGATTGTGGCAGAAATCTTGCTACGTTTATCGAGTTTGCCGAGGTGAGATTCATGTGCCGGTTGAGCTCTTCGTCCATGAATGCAGACTTCACCAACCTTTGACAATCGTCAAAAACTCCGTCCACTTCTATTGCCGTGATGTTGCTTCCGAGCGTTGTGAACTGGCTTTCTTGAATCTTGCTGACCTTACCTTTCGGATAGAGCACATAAACGTGTATGCCCTCTACGCCCAGAAAACCGTTTGCAACAGCAGAGCCGGTGTCACCGCTTGTCGCTACAAGTACGTTTACCTCGCTTTTGTTTTCTTTCTTTATGAAATATTGCAGAAGACGCGCCATGAATCTTGCACCCACATCTTTGAATGCAAGAGTGGGGCCGTGGAAGAGCTCGAGAGAGTATATACTGTCCGTAACTTTCACTACTGGGCAGTCAAATGCCAAAGTGTCGCATACAATATTCTCAAGAGCAGTGTGTTCAATGTCCTCTCCGAAGAAAGCGTCTGCCACCTTTATTGCTATTTCATGAAACGACATGTCCGCTATGTTGTCGTAAAACTCCTGCGGAAGACGCTTTATCTTTTCCGGCATATAAAGACCGCGGTCTCCAGCCAATCCTTTAACTACCGCTTCCTCAAGTGTTGCTAGCGGTGCTTTTCTGTTTGTGCTGTAGTACATCATAATTCCATAAATTTATTCATAAACTCTTCGAGCCGCAGCATACCGTAGCTGCCGCTTACGCAACTTACTTCGTCATAGGTCTCCACACAGTCTGGTGTTATGCCCGGATACCATATAATAAAAGGTACGGGTTCGTCAACATGAGTACGCAGTTCCACCGGTGTTGGATGGTCGGGTAGTATGGCGATGCATACAGGTTCGTCCTTCCATGTACTCACTTCCTCATAAATTGGTCGCACAATGCGGCTGTCGAGGTTTTCTATTGTCTTCAGTTTCAGTGCGAGATCACCGTCGTGTCCGGCTTCATCGCTCGCTTCTATGTGCAGATAAACGAAGTCGTGCTTGCGCAACATGTCGATAGCTGCCTGCGCTTTGTTCTCATAATTAGTGTCGGCAAGGCCTGTCATGCCTTCTACCATCACGCGGTTGAGGCCTGCATATTTACCTATTCCTCTTATAAGATCAACCGCCGAGATGACGTCACCCTCCTTTATCTGCGGATACATCTGTTGCAGTGTATTCATTTTGGGGCGGTATCCGCCGCTCCAAGGCCATATACTGTTGGCTATGTCTTTCGACTGTTCGGCCCGTGTCTTGTTGAAAGGGTGCTGCTCCAGAAGCTCCTGCGATTTCAGAATCAGGCTGTTAATGAGATCAGCTGTCTGTTGTGCAGTCATCCTGTTGCCGTCGTGCCGGTTTTCCCAACTCGGTTCCGGTTTTACAAGTAACGGTCTCCAATCTTCTTCTGGATGATCGTGTGGCGGTGCGCATACAATGTGCTTGTTTCCGTTCCGAATGATTAAAAGATGTCGGTATTGTATGCCTGTGATGAACTTTATATCCTTATTGCCAAGCTTTTCGTCAAGATATTTTATCAGAATGTCGCTTTCTTCCGTAGTGAGGTGCCCACCATGATGATTTTTAATCTTTCCGTCGGCCAGAGTAATGATGTTGCATCGCATGGCCATGTCATCCGGTGTCATGTCGTAACCTATCGACGCCGCCTCGAGAGGGCCACGCCCTTCGTACACCTTGTTGAGGTCATAGCCGAGAATGGCTGTGTTCGCTACTTCACTGCCGGGTTGGAAACCTTCTGGTATTGTTATCAGACGGCCTGTGCGTCCGTTCTTTGCCAGCATGTCCATATATGGAGTGCGGGCATACTGCAACAGCGTTTGTCCACCCAAACGCTCAACCGGGTGATCGGCCATGCCGTCACCTAATATAATAATATGTTTCATTGGACGTCAGATGTTAGCTATGGACATGATGTTGGCAAACACTCCTGCGGCTGTAACGCTCGCTCCTGCTCCGTAGCCCTGGATAAGCATAGGATATTCCTTGTAGCGTTCTGTTGTGAGCAGAACGATATTGTTGCTTCCCTCAAGATTATAGAACGGATGGTTGCGGTCGACTTCTTTCAGACTGACGTTCGTATTTCCGTGATCCATTGTTGCCACAAATCGCCAGTGTTTACCATCTGCTTCAAGTTTCTTTCGACGCTCTTCGAATTCTGCGTCGAGCATGGGCAGCTTTTCCCAAAAGTCTTCTACGGAGCCGTTGAAGTAAGATGAAGGTATGAACAGGTTCTTTACAACGTCGTCCTGTTCCACTTTATATCCGGCCTCGCGTGCAAGAATCACAAGCTTCCTTATCACGTCTGTACCGCTCAGGTCGATTCGCGGATCCGGCTCGCTGTAGCCTTGCTCTTTGGCACGGCGCACTGTTTCTGAGAAAGGCACGTCGGATGCAATTTCGTTGAATATGAAGTTGAGTGTGCCACTCAGCACAGCCTCAATCTTCAATATCTTGTCGCCTGAGTTTATAAGGTCGTTTATTGTTCCGATGATAGGCAGTCCTGCTCCCACGTTGGTTTCAAAAAGGAATTTCACTCCGCGTGCCAGCGCTGTGCGTTTTAGTTTCAGATAGCTCTGGTAGTCGGATGAGGCAGCAATCTTGTTGGCAGCTACAACCGACACGTTATGCTCTAGCAACAGCTGGTAGAACGATGCAACCTCTTTGCTCGCGGTGCAGTCCACAAACACACTGTTGAATATGTTCATGCCTATCACTTCCTTCAGCAATTGTGAGTTATTGCTGTCTTTTGCCTGATTCAGTTCTTCGCGGTAAGTCTCAAGATTGATTCCGTCGCGGTTGAATATAGCTTTTTTCGAACTTGCTATACCCACTACGTTCAGTTTCAGTCCGCGGTCGACCTTCAGTTTTTCGTACTGGTCTCTTATCTGTTCTATCAGTTTGCCGCCTACGGTGCCCACACCGCAGATGAAAAGGTTGAGTACTTTGTATTCGGAAAGGAAGAAAGAGTCGTGTATTACGTTTAGAGCCTTGCGCAGGAATCGTCCGTCAACCACGAATGATATGTTTGTCTCTGACGCACCCTGTGCGCAGGCTATTACGCTGATACCACTTCGTCCGAGTGTGCCGAACAGTTTTCCGGCGATACCCGGCGTGTGCTTCATGTTCTCACCCACAACGGCTATTGTGGCCAGTCCGCTCTCGGCATGCATCGGGAACATTGCTCCGGTTTCTATTTCCTTGGCAAATTCCTTGTCAAGTACGCTTACTGCCGAGCGTGCATCCTCGTCGCGCACACCGATGGAAGTAGAGTTTTCTGATGAGGCCTGCGACACCATGAACACACTTATGCCGTTGTTGGCAAGTGCAGTGAATATTCGTCGGTTCACACCGATAACGCCCACCATTGACAATCCGGTCACGGTGATGAGTGTTGTGCCGCTGATGCTCGATATACCTTTGATGGGCTTGCTGTCGTTGGCAATCTTGTTCTTTATTGTCGTTCCTTCACTTGAAGGGTTGAATGTGTTTTTTACTTTTATCGGAATGTTTCTCACGCATACGGGATATATCGTCGGTGGATATATCACCTTTGCGCCGAAGTTACAGAGCTCCATTGCTTCTATGTAGCTGAGCTCGTTTATTGTGTATGCTGTCTTTATCACACGTGGGTCGGCAGTCATGAATCCGTCCACGTCGGTCCATATCTCCAGAATCGACGCGTCGAGCGCCGCAGCTATTATTGCTGCCGTGTAGTCGCTTCCGCCACGGCCGAGGTTGGTCGTCTCGCCCGACGATTTGTCGCGGCTGATGAATCCCGGTACGAGCGATATGCGTGGAAGATCGTGAAACGCCTTGCGCACAAGCCGTGCCGTCATCTCGCTGTCCAGCGTGTGCTTGCCGTTCTTCCGCTCGGTCATGATGAAGTCTCTTGCGTCGAACCATTTGGCTTTGCTTATCAGTGTAGCTACAATATTGGAGCTGAGACGCTCGCCATAGCTCACAATGGCATCAAGAGTTTTCTCGCTCAGGTCGTGAATAAGGAACACTCCGTAGTAGATGCTGCGCAGCTGTTCGAACATTCCGTCCACGATGTTGAATAAGTTTTCGCGTTTTTTTGTGTCGGTGATGATAGTGTCTATCATCTTGTGGTGGCGGCTGACCATTGCCTCAAACTCGTTCCGCCAGCCCTCGTCGCCTTGCAGGGCGAGGTGTGCCGTAGTTATCAGTTTGTCTGTTATTCCGCCGAGAGCACTCACGACAACAATTATGGGCTGGCTTTCGGCTTCTTTCTCTACGATGCGTTTAAGGCTCAGAATACTTTTTACGGAACCTACAGATGTTCCGCCAAACTTTAATACTTTCATTTTTTCTTTGATAAATTTTATGCCACTAAACAAAAGTGGGATTCGTGAATAATTTGGTTAAGGATGCAGAACATGCCTTACGCCACCCGTGTCCTTCTTCTCGATACAAAGGAGATTCGGTCTGCGGATTTTTCGTCCGGCGTGTCTTTTCCGAAATGTGATTATGTCACACAATGTGGGCAAAGTTAAAAATAATTATAAATATCACCAACGAAATTAGACAATAATTGATTATTTTTGCAGGAATAATGACACTGTAGATTTGAAACGTAACATTATACGAACGCTATATGATACATGAATTCCAGATACGTGTGCTGCCCTCGCAGGCTGCATCCGAACAGACAATAAAGGACTACATTGCCCACGACCGCGGCATAGACATACGCACCATATACGGAGTGCGGGTATTGCGCCGCAGCATCGACGCGCGTCAGCGTACGGTGTTTGTCAATCTGACGGTGCGCGTGTATGTCAATGAGATGCCACAGGACGACGCTTACCGCCATACCGACTATCACGACGTTTCAGACGGTCGTCAGGTGATTGTGGTGGGCGAGGGGCCCGGCGGACTGTTCGCTTCGCTCAGACTGATAGAGTTGGGATTGCGCCCTGTAGTGTTGGAACGTGGAAAGAACGTGCGTGAGCGCAAAATGGACCTGTCGCTTATCACCAAGACGCAGAAGGTGGACGAGGAGAGCAACTACTGTTTCGGTGAGGGCGGGGCGGGAGCCTACTCTGACGGTAAACTGTACACGCGCTCGAAGAAGCGCGGCAACACGGAGAAAATACTCAACGTGTTCTGTCAGCACGGTGCCTCAACGTCAATACTTGCCGATGCCCATCCGCACATTGGTACCGACAAATTGCCGCGTGTGATAGAGAATATGCGCAACACAATACTTGAGTGCGGTGGCGAAGTACACTTCCGCACCAAGATGACGGGACTCATTGTCAGCGGCGATACTGTGACAGGTGTCGAGGCTGTAGATCTGGAAACAGGCCGCGAACTCACGTTTCACGGACCGGTGATTCTTGCCACGGGCCACTCGGCCCGCGATGTCTATCGCTATCTTGACAAGTCCGGAATAGAGATAGAGCCGAAGGGCATTGCTGTAGGTGTACGTTTGGAGCATCCGGCGGCACTGATAGACCGTATACAGTATCACAACAAGAACGGTCGCGGCAAGTTTCTGCCAGCTGCCGAATACAGTTTCGTCACACAGGTTGACGGCCGTGGTGTATATTCATTCTGCATGTGTCCCGGTGGATTTGTCATTCCTGCAGCCACAGGTCCGCAGCAGATTGTTGTTAACGGCATGAGTCCGAGCAACCGCGGCACACAGTGGTCGAACAGCGGAATGGTGGTGGAGACACGTCCGGAAGACATTGAAGGCGAAGGCCGGCTGAAGATGATGCACTTCCAGGAGGGACTGGAGCGCATGTGCTGGCAACAGGGCAACATGCGTCAGACTGCTCCGTCGCAGCGCATGGCCGATTTTGTAAACAACCGTCTGTCGTACGATCTGCCAAAGAGCAGCTACGCGCCAGGCCTGATATCTTCGCCGCTTCATTTCTGGTTGCCGCCTCATGTGGGCAAACGCCTGCAGGACGGATTCAGAAAATTCGGACAGACGAGCCACGGATTTCTCACCGACGAGGCGGTGCTCATTGCCGTGGAAACCCGAACCTCGTCACCTGTTCGCATACTTCGTGCTGCCGACACTCTGCAACATGTCAGACTGAAAGGTCTTTTCCCCTGTGGTGAGGGCGCGGGATATGCCGGTGGCATTGTCTCTGCCGGTGTTGACGGTGAGCGATGTGCCGATATGTGTGCCGAGTATCTTGACAGCATCGTAGCAGAATAAACTCTTTTGATTGACTATCGTGCGGATATGGTTTTCCGCAAAAGATATGTGCATATGATTGCATGACACGGTATGTGGACGCTTTGGCCTGCTGCCGTGTCATGCTTTTTCATTTTGTAGTATTGTTGATGGGCCATACATTCCCGGAAAATGTCCGGATCAACAGTGTTTTGTCTTGTTTCCTGATTATCTTTTTGGTTATTAATATAAAAATACGAGATATTAACTTGAATCCCGTATTTTCTATTTACAAAAAATATTTTATAGTGTCTGGAGAAGAGACCCGATATTACTCTTTTCCTTCTTCATCATATCTGTATAATTCTATAGGCAGGTACATTCTTCTTGTTGGTTTAAATATATCCGTATTAGTCTGGAATGAGAATCCGTTCTTGCTATAGAACTTGTTTGTTCTTGAATTATTCAAAGAGTCAACAGTAATAAACTGGCACCCTGAAACATTATAATAAATAAATGTATTCAAGATGAAATCCAAAATTTTTTCTCCAATCCTTTTAGATTGCATATCCTTTCTTACTCCCAGATGGCCAATGTTCACGGCAGGGAAAGAGGTCTGCATTTGGAAAATAGCTTTATATTCTTCCTGTATACTATAAGATGACTGTTCGATAAAATCATCCCTATCTTCGGAGTTGTCAAGCATAACGGCATCGTTTGCCAGTGTAAAGACTGCGACTATTTCATTATCAACAATATTTCTTGCACAATAAGACGAGAAGTAATGATATTTGGAACAAATCAATATCTCATTGTGAAAGAAGCTATCGAGTTCGTTAACGCCACAAGAAAAAGAGGACAACTCCTTGCTGTCCTCTTCTTTAAGTTTTTCTATTGATATCTCAATCTCCGAGAATTGGATTTCTTCCTCCATTATTACAGATGATGTTGTTGTAAACACGTTTAATTCTTGCCTGCCTTTCCTTTATCTCAGACATTTGCGCAGGTGTAATGTTTTTAGATACACACCTTGCAAAATTCTCTTTGAATAACTTCACTTCTTCAGAGGTCATTTTAGGATTTGGAACTGTATGTATCATATTTATATAAGTGTTAAGTGGCTATATCACTGCAAAAATAAGAATAAAATTTCGTTTTAAACACAGAATACAATATAAATAATCTCGCATTTGTGATATTTAACACAAGGTTAATATGCCACACAATGGTCCATGACTTCAAATAACGTGAATTCGTCGAACTCATGTTAAATTACTGTAATGGATACATGAATCAAGATAAGCCATAGGGCGGTTTTTATTATACTGGAGATCCTGAAATCCAGTGTCAAATCATCTTTGGGAAATATAACAAACTGTACCATATCACGTAATCTGCCGCTTTTTCTATAAGATAAACAGACTATTGAAATGAAACAAATTGCAACGAAAGTAAGGCACAAGATAAAACTAAAAAATGATAATGGTTGATTCATATACAAATGGTATGGCGTTGTTTCTGATTTTTATCTGTGTTCTCCTTGCAGATAGTCAATTGCAGCTTGCAGTTGCTCATCCACACCACGTATCATCCCTTCTGCTGTAGGTTCTACAACCATATCAATCTTCACACCGTTACGCTGGGCATTCGTTCCGTCCGGATAACATACACCCAATCCTGTAACGTTGAAGGATGCATATGGAAGTTGTATTTTGGTAACATTGCCATCTGCTCCTGCTGTCTGACTTCCAATTGTCACAACTCCAGGTATAGTCTGCAAGAACATGGCAAAGTATTCAGACATCGATTGGGTGCACGCATTTACCAATAATACAATCTTGCCTCTATAAAGTTTGCCCGGATCAGCTGTATTCTTCGTCAATAGTGCAGACCGTATTAAACTTCCAGGACAGCTGGCCTGCGGTAGCAACACTTCAGCCGCTTCCCGTACCTGAGAAAAGAAGAATGTCGGAAGTAGTTTGTGAATCACATCATATTCTGCCGGATAAGCACGTAAATCAATAATGAGTTTATCATAAGATGTCAGAAAATTCTCCAAATTCTGTTCATCCTTGCAAGTGATACTACCAATATTGAGACGGGCAATATCATTTGCGACAACCTCTAATTCAGGTCTTGGCGGCGCATATAACGAAGAATATATTCTGGAGACAAACTTATCCCCTTCAACTGAAGAAATTTCCGTAGTGAAAATTTTTCCTTCGTGCATATATTTAATTTGGACTTCTTTTTTTGCAGTCACCAACGTGGCATACGAGCCATCCCGAAGAAGTGAATTTCTGTTGGAATGAGGTATATATGGTGCAAGTTCATTCAGACGGTCTATTGGACGAAGAGAGTCAATGAGTATGATTTCATCACCTACTGCAAGATCATTTGAAACAATAGAACACGTATCTGTGACAAATAGGCGATCTTCAGCGAATCTGCATACCAGTGGGACAAAACGTCCTCCGAAAATCGGAATGTACCATGAATTGACATGTGTGTCACATAATTCGGAAACCATTTTGGAATACAAGGCGGAGAAGCTGATAGAACGGTCAAACGCTAATGTAATATATTCTGCAAGTATGTCATCCCATGGACGGTCTGTAATATTACGGTTAGGCGAATAGCTGTCAACAGCATTCCAGAATTTGGCGACACCGAGAAGACGGTATGCAACATCATCTTTCGGTATGTCTGAATATTGTGTTTCAATATACGAAACATTGACAGGCGTCTGTTTTACGTATTGATTATTTCCCGGGTCTGCATCTCTGAGCCTCATAAGGTTCTCACTCAGGGCGTTTCCTAATGACAAAGAGTCTGAAATCCAGTTGAAGTCATTGAAAGTTTCTATGTTTCTATCATCTGCTTTATCACGTATAGCATAAGAGCCCAATCCTGATATCCACTTTAGGCAAATGTCATTTCTCATGGAATCCGGTGTGTGAAGAACATCATTTAATAAACAGAAATATTCTGCATCCGCATTGATAGAACGGGAAGCAAACGCCGGGTGATGATACTTTGCAAACCCCCAAATCCGTGAAGCCTGAACAATTGCATGAATTTGCAAACTGTCTGGTTTTTCCGGCAGTTTAAGTCCGGCATAAGCCTGTGCTGTTGAAAGTGACTTCGAATTTACAGGACAACTAAAAAAAGTCAGTCCGGCAATAATGAGAATGACTTGAAATAAGATGTAATTCCGTTTCATCTATATTTTTAATTAATTATAAGTATCACAATAATTGTTTTATATAAAGTTATATCGGTAATGTAGAATGGCTAAATTGCTATTTTATTAACATAAAATATTAACCTAACCAGTTTGTAAAAAATATGATAAAGTCAAGAATTCTTTCTATGAATTTATCGAACTTTCTTTTTACACCCTTCCAATATATTTTGCTCATATACAATCAATGTAAGTTCAGTGAATTGTAAGATTTTGTAAATTTAGAGATTAGTGAAAATTGCTGTAACCCTATATACTTGATTTATAAAGATTAACAAACAATAATCGCTATGATTATCGAAGGCAAAGTTATAGAATTATTTTGTATGACGGGTGATTTAGCTTCGCTGATTTTCTATTTCGCAAGTTTTTTGATGTGTTTATGACAAAAATAAAGGCTCGTCCGATAAATATGCGGAAACGGAAAAATTAAACACAGATTAAGGGTGATACGGAAGGGAACAATGATAAATAAATGACGGCTCACCCGATAATCGTTACCACAAGAGAAATACATAATTTCCAGACGTTTCCTCTCGCCTGATATCAGTATTTTTGAAGAAAAATCGCGGGGCTAACTTACAAATTTTCTTGATTTTATTTTGACAAAATAAATTCGGAAAATAGGTGTAAAGGAATGTTAAATCGTGTATAATAAAGGATGTTTCGGACAATACCGTGTTTTGATATACCCCATAACGTAGTCCGGAAAAGTTCGTTCCGCTTTCTGATAAAGCCCATTTAGTGGTGCGATTAAGCCCATTTTAGGGTGCGATATGGTGCTTTTCAGCCTCTGAAATAGGCCATTTCGCATGCCGAAATGGCCTATATTGCAATGCAGTAAAATACCCTTCAAACATAAGTAGCTGGTATTCAGTGTTTTATATTATCCTCTCATAATTCGCGTATTTGCATCCGAAGGAGAGCCAGTCCGCAAATACGCGCTTATTTTTCGGGGTAGAGTAGGAAACTATGATGGAAAAACCAAAGTCCGGTTACAATCTGAAAGTTGCACATATAGTCATCATTTCTGCAGAAGAAGATAATGCTTACGAAGGATTGAAACTTCAATATCAATATAGAAATCAGTACCCGCTGAATTTCTACTGGGCCATATCGCGATCCGTGATAGGCTGTGTCTGTGGGTGAAACGACTTCGGTCATGTGATGGAAAAGCCTTTTTCATAAGATAATATGGTGCTTATGATGTGTCATTTTGAACGCTCGCCGTTGATAACCAGTGGTTTAAATGAATCATTCAAAGTCGCGTATGTTCACTGAAAAATATTTAATGGCCGCTAATTGTGATACTGAATTAAAGTTTACAAATTTCATGTTGTATATTCATACACTGGGTTTTGCATGAATATACGCCATTGCTTTTTTATATACATTATTTTGTTCAACTGCCTGAAATTTATTAATTTTGCGTCGAATTTGAGTATACTTAAAAATCATTATAATGAATATTTCTTACAAATGGCTTAAAGAATATGTCGATTTCGACCTTACGCCGCAGCAGACTGCAGATGCGCTGACATCGTGCGGACTCGAAGTCGATGCTCTGGAAGAAGTACAGACTATAAAAGGCGGACTGAAAGGACTGTATGTGGGCAAGGTTCTCACATGCGAGATGCATCCTAATTCGGACCACCTTCACGTTACTACGGTGGATTTGGGACGCGAGACACCGCAGCAGATAGTGTGCGGCGCGCCTAACGTGGCTGCCGGCCAGAAGGTTATTGTGGCCGATCTGGGCTGCGTGCTCTACGACGGTGATAAGGAGTTCACCATCAAGAAGTCGAAACTGCGTGGCGTGGAGAGCAACGGTATGATATGCGCCGAGGACGAGATAGGTATCGGCACAAGCCACGACGGCATAATTGTTCTGCCGGAGGACGCTCCTGTGGGCCAGCCTGCAGCCGAATATTACAATCTGGAAAGCGACTGGATTATTGAGATAGACATTACGGCCAACCGTGCCGACGCGCTCAGCCATTGGGGTGTGGCACGCGACCTGTACGCATGGCTCGTGCAGAACGGATACAAGACTTCGCTCCATCGTCCTGACTGCAGTGCTTTCTCGGTTGACGACAACACCATGCCGATAGAGGTGGAAATAGAAAACACCGAGGCATGCAAGCGTTACGCATGTATTAGCATCACTGGGTGCGACGTCAAGGAAAGTCCGGAGTGGCTTCAGAACAAACTGAAAGTAATAGGTCTGCGACCGATAAACAATATCGTGGACATAACCAATTATATAATGATGGCTTACGGTCAGCCGATGCACTGCTTCGATGCTGACATGGTGAAGGGCCACAAGATAGTTGTGCGTACGCAGCCGGAGGGTACAAAGTTTGTTACTCTCGACGGTGAGGAACATACTCTGGGTGAGCACGACCTGAGTATCTGCAACGCCGAAGAGCCTATGTGTATTGCCGGAATATTCGGTGGCAAAGGCAGCGGAACGTATGACACAACACACAACGTAGTGCTCGAGAGTGCGTATTTCCATCCGACATGGATTAGAAAGAGTGCGCGCCGTCATGGTTTGAGCACAGACTCAAGCTATCGCTTTGAGCGTGGCATCGATCCGAACGGAGTGATCTACGCTCTGAAACAGGCCGCCATACTCTGCCGCGAACTGGCCGGAGGAAAGGTGAGCATGGAGATAAAGGATGTATATCCGACACCTGTGCCTGACGCCAAGGTGACACTTGAATATGACTATGTGGACAACCTTATCGGCAAGAAAATAGGTAAGGACACCATAAAGAGCATTGTGACAAGTCTGGATATGACAATAGACGCCGAAAGCGACGAGGCTCTCGAACTCACAGTGCCGGCATACAGAGTTGACGTACAGCGCCCGTGTGACGTTGTGGAGGATATCCTTAGAATTTACGGATATAACAATGTGGAGATTCCTACACAGCTGAAGAGCTCGCTTACAACTATAGGTGAGGCCGATCATAATCATCGCCTGCAGGACATTGTGAGCGAACAGTTAGTCGGATGCGGCTTCAACGAAATAATGAACAACTCGTTCTCGAAGGGTGCATATTATACAGATCTGAACTGTTATCCCGACGAGAATACGGTGAAACTGATAAACCCGCTGAGCAGCGATCTCAGTGTGATGCGTCAGACTCTGCTTTTCGGAGGTCTGGAAAGCATCTGCCGCAATATCAACCACAAGAGTCCTAACCTGCGTTTCTTTGAATTCGGAAACTGCTATCGCTACAATCCGGAAAAGAAGGATGCGGAGAATCCGATAAAGGCATACTCGGAGGAGATGCACATTGCTCTGTGGCTTACGGGCAAGCGTGTGGAAGGCTCATGGGCTCATGCTGACGAAAAATCATCGTTCTACGAACTGAAGGCATACGTGATGAATGTGTTCCGCCGTGTAGGTCTTGCTCCGCAGATGTACACTATGGAGAGCGGAGACAACAACATATATGCAAAATCACTCCGCATAAAGGCACGCAACGGTAAACTGTTGGCCGAAATGGGTGTGGTGAGCAGTAAGATGTTGAAGGCAACAGGTATCAGCGCAGAGGTGTTCTATGCAGAAATAGTATGGGACAACGTGATGAAGGTTGTGCGCAAGAACACGGTGCTCTATCACGAGATAAGCCGTTATCCGGCCGTAAGCCGCGACCTGGCTCTGCTCGTTGACAAGAGTGTGGAGTTTGCAGCCATCGAGGCTATAGCCGCACAGACGGAGAAGAAACTGCTCAAGAGTGTAGAACTGTTCGACGTGTATGAGGGCAAGAATCTTCCGGAAGGCAAGAAGAGCTATGCCGTGAACTTCATTCTGCAGGATGAGAGCAAGACTCTTAATGACAAACAGATAGACAATGTGATGAGTAAACTCATTGCGAACCTCAAGTCTAAACTGGGTGCCGAACTGAGATAATGTAAAAATAATAACAATAAATAATAAAAACGATACTCATCGCGGTACAGTGTCTTTTGAGATCATGGCCCTCCGATGAAAATAAAAAACATTTGTATATATTATGGGAAGAGCATTTGAATATCGTAAAGCTACGAAACTGAAACGTTGGGGACACATGGCCAAGACCTTTACCCGACTGGGCAAGCAGATTGCCATCGCCGTGAAGGCCGGTGGTCCGGAACCTGAGAACAACCCGGCACTGCGTTCGGTCATCGCTACCTGTAAGCGTGAGAACATGCCGAAGGACAACATCGAACGCGCAATCAAGAATGCACTGGGTAAGGATCAGAGCGATTACAAGGAAGTGACATACGAAGGATACGGTCCTCACGGAATCGCCATATTTGTTGATACGCTTACGGACAACACTACACGTACTGTGGGCGATGTGCGTTCGGTGTTCAACAAGTTCAACGGAACTCTCGGAACAACAGGTTCGCTCTCATTCCTTTTCGACCATAAGTGTGTGTTCACATTCAAGAAGAAAGACGGTCTTGACATGGATGATCTGATTCTTGAACTTATCGATCTCAACGTTGAGGACGAGTACGACGAAGATGAGGAAGAAGGAACAATCACTATCTATGGTGATCCGAAGAGCTACGCAATGATACACAAATTCCTTGAGGAAAAAGGATTTGAGGATATAGGTGGTGAGTTCACATACATCCCGAACGACCTGAAGGATCTCGACGGTGACGCACGTGCTACTATTGACAAGATGGTGGAGCGCCTTGAGGAATTCGACGACGTGCAGAATGTTTATACAAACATGAAGCCTGCAGAACCGGCTGAGTAATATACACTTATTATAGGATATGCAATGGAGCCGGCGTATATGCGTACGGCTCCTTATTTTTTACAATAATAAAATGACACATTATTGCTATAAGACTAAAGGTACGTGCAGTCAGATGATTGACATTGAGGTGAATGAGGATGGAATAATAACCGACCTGCATTTTACCGGTGGCTGTAACGGCAACCTGAAAGGTATATGCGCACTTGCCAAAGGCCATAAGGCGGCGGAAGTGAAGGCTCTGCTCGGTGGAATAACATGTGGAAGCAAGATGACAAGTTGTCCAGACCAGCTGGCCCGTGCTTTGGGTGAGATGGGATTCTGAATACACGTATATAAGAAAAGTCCGGCATGATTATGATTTATATCATGCCGGACTTTTCGTTCATATTGTTTTTATCTTTCGTATTCTTTGGGTGTATATTTTACGCTGAAAAGCACTTTGCCTGGCTTTTTTGCTGAGTGCAGTATGTATGCGAAGTTGAATCCGGCGTCTTTGTATACTTTTATCTGGGTGTTGCCAATGATACTTTCAAGCAGTCCGTTCTTTATGTTGTCCTTATTCTGACTTATAATGTCAGGATTGTCCATGATGTCTGTGACGGAGCAATAGTAGGTATACGTTCTGGATTTCATGTCGAATGTGACGCTGTCCGTGCGTGTGTAGTTAACCACCGGGGTGGGGCAGAATCGTTCGGTGAACTCGCGTGCCTCGCGTTGTGCCCGTTCCTCTATGTTCTCGTGACATGAGGCTAGCAATATAACGGCAAGTGCGGAAAATATAGTCTTTCTCATCTGTATTAATATTTTGTGCAAAGATAGTTTAAATTCCAGAATTTTACACTATCTTTGCATAAGATTAACTGCACTCGGGAATTCTAAGAACAAGTTCTTATTCCGCTCGTTTGTATCATCTTTGCATAAGATTAACTGCACTCGGGAATTCAAGAACAAGTTCTTATTCCGCTCGTTTGCATCATCTTTGCATAAGATTAACCGCACAAGGAAAACGGAAAGCCTATTGTCGTTTTATTCCGGTGCGTGATTCTTTACAGGGAACATAAAATGGAATCCGGTCAAATACGAAGCGTCTTTTTTGGCCGGCATGTTGTTTTTCAAAACTTATTAAACCGATAGATATTGATGAAGAATATAAGAAACTTCTGCATAATTGCTCATATAGATCATGGTAAGTCAACTCTGGCGGACCGTCTGCTCGAACATACTGATACGATTAAGATTACCGAAGGACAGATGCTCGACGACATGGATCTGGAAAAAGAACGTGGTATAACGATAAAAAGCCACGCTATACAGATGGAGTATGTGTATGAAGGTGAGAAATATATTCTTAATCTTATCGACACTCCGGGACACGTGGACTTTTCTTATGAGGTGTCACGAAGTATTGCCGCATGTGAGGGTGCCCTGCTTGTTGTGGATGCCACACAGGGTGTTCAGGCTCAGACTATCTCAAATCTGTATATGGCGATAGACCATAACCTTGAGATAATTCCTGTTATCAACAAAATAGATATGCCGAGTGCAATGCCGGATGAGGTTGAAGATGAGATAATAGAGCTTATCGGTTGTGACCGTTCGGACATTATACGTGCTTCTGGAAAAACAGGCGAAGGTGTTGACGAGATTCTTCAGGCTGTCGTTACACGCATTCCGCATCCGACGGGAGACAGCGATGCTCCGCTTCAGGCTCTTATCTTCGATTCTGTGTTCAACTCTTTCAGAGGCATTATCGCTTACTTCAAAATAGAGAACGGAAGTATAAGAAAAGGTGATAAGGTGAAGTTTTTCAACACCGGAATGGAATATGATGCCGATGAGGTCGGTGTACTTAAAATGGACATGGTGCCACGCAACGTACTGAATACTGGCGAGGTAGGATACATTATCAGCGGTATCAAGGATGCTAAAGAGGTGAAGGTGGGAGACACAATCACTCATGTAGAAAGACCATGTTCGGAGGCTATATCCGGATTCCAGGAAGTGAAGCCGATGGTTTTTGCCGGAGTTTATCCTATAGATCCTGTGGATTATGAGAATCTGCGCTCTTCGTTGGAAAAACTTCAGCTCAATGACGCATCGTTGACATTCTCACCCGAATCTTCAGTAGCTCTAGGCTTCGGCTTCAGATGTGGTTTCCTCGGATTGCTTCATATGGAGATTGTACAGGAAAGACTGGACCGAGAGTTCAACATGGATGTCATTACGACAGTGCCGAACGTATCATACATGGTTTATGACAAGCAGGGAAATGTCAAGGAAGTACACAATCCGTCAGGTCTGCCGGATCCTACAATGATTGATCATATAGAGGAACCATATATCAAGGCAAGCATTATCACTACGGCAAATTATATCGGTCCGATAATGACGCTGTGTCTTGACAAGCGTGGCGAGCTTATAAAGCAGGAGTTTGTCAGTGGAAACAGAGTGGAACTTCATTTCATGTTGCCATTGGCTGAGATTGTTATCGACTTTTATGACAAGCTGAAGTCGATAAGTAAGGGATATGCTTCGTTTGACTATCATGTGGATGGTTTCCGTCCTTCACGTCTGGCCAAACTTGACATACTGCTCAATGGAGAGCCTGTGGACGCTCTGTCGGCTCTTGCACATCAGGACAATGCCGTGGTGTTGGGACGTAGAATGTGCGAGAAACTCAAGGATCTCATCCCGCGCCAGCAATTTGATATTGCCATACAGGCTGCGATAGGATCGAAGATTGTTGCGCGAGAGACAATAAAGTGTGTACGTAAAGACGTTACAGCAAAATGTTATGGTGGTGACGTAAGCCGTAAGCGTAAACTGCTTGAAAAGCAGAAACGAGGCAAGAAACGTATGAAGCAGATTGGTAATGTTGAGGTTCCACAGAAAGCATTCCTTGCGGTGCTCAAACTGGACTGATACATAAAAATATAATATACAAATAAAACGAGTCTGAAATGAAAGAACCTGTCAGTTCAAAGCGGGATGTCGCACGTGAGTTGGCGCGTAAATACAGCACGATGACTCATGATGAGCTTGATCTTCTTGAGAGTATTCTGAAGCCGATGAAGTTTCGTAAGGGCGAGACAATACTCAAAAGTGGAGAGATATGCCGTAACATTTATTATATTGATAAAGGTCTGATAAGACAGTATTATTATAAATATGATAAGGAGGTTACGGAGCACTTGGGAGAGGATCATACAATTTTTATGTGTATAGAAAGCCTTTTCAAGGAGGAGCCTTCCCAAATACAGGTTGAAGCACTTGAGGCTACAGTTGTATTTGCTTTGCCTAAAACGGATTTGGAGCGTGTGGCACTGCACAATGTGAATATACAGCTGTTGTATAGAAAAATACTTGAAGAAAGCCTTATAATATCGCAGGTGCATGCCGATCTGGTGCGTTTTGAAACAGCTCAGAACAGATATAAGCGGATGTGTAAGCTTATGCCGCAGGTTGTTTTGCGTGCACCTTTGGTTTATATTGCAAGTTATTTGCAGATGACACCGGAAACACTATCAAGAGTAAGGGCAATGCCGGGATGATTCCGGCATTGCCCTTATTCTATGTAAAGATATCTTTTAATACTCTTTTTGGGGGTCTTCTCAAATTCTTCAGGATGAAGTCTTATTGAGGAAAGCCGGCAATATGCCGGTAATGTCTCGTTGAGGCTTTGACGGTTCTGTTCCATTATTTGTTCAAGATCCTCTTCGGACAGTCCCATTGCCTGTGCTTCGTCATAATCTGGATAGACAAGACCTATAAGGGTTTCACCTTTCTGGATGACAAGACTTTCGTTAACCATTGTCATTGAATTGAGTTTGTCTTCAATTTCTTCAGGGAAAATGTTTTGTCCGTTTGCGCCAAGAAGCATATTTTTTGAACGTCCTTTTATGAATACATTGCCCTGTGCGTCCATAGTACCAAGGTCGCCTGTATGATACCATCCGTCTTTATCAATGGTTTCTCTTGTGGCTTCCTCGTTTTTATAATAGCCAATCATGACGTTCATGCCTCTCGCCAGAATCTCTCCTGGAATGTTTTCCGGATCAGGACTGTCAATTTTCACTTCCATGTGAACAACTGCACGGCCACACGAACCGGGCACAAATGTCTTATAATCTGAATAACATATTATAGGTGCACATTCTGTAGAGCCATATCCGACGGTGTATGGGAAATCTATTTTTTTCAGGAATGATTCCACCTCCTGGTTGAAAGCTGCTCCTCCGATTATTATTTCATAGAAGTTGCCACCAAATGCATTTGTAACCTGTTCGCATATCTTCTGGTTCACCTTTTTGCTTACATAAGGCATATTGAGCAGTATGCGCATACGGTTGTTCTGTATTTTTGGGAACACCTTTTTGCGTATAATCTTTTCGATTATAAGCGGTACGGCAATGATTATGGCAGGTTTAATGTCTGTAAAAGCCTGTGCTATTATTGCAGGACTAGGTACACGTGTCAGATAATATATGTGGCAACCATGCAGAAATTCGAATATGAATTCAAAGGCCATACCGTACATATGTGCCATAGGTAATATGCTTATCACATTATCACCTTTTTTCAGATTTTTGCCAAGCACCTGTTCTGCAAAGTCATAGTTGCTCCACATGGCGCGATAAGGAATCATTACTCCCTTTGAAAAGCCTGTTGTGCCACTTGTATAGTTTATGACAGCAAGTTCGTCAGGACTCTGTTCTTTGTAATAGTGGACATGTTCCTTACGGAAATATTTAGGATATTTCTTTCCGAACATTTCGTTCAGATGCTCACGGGCATATGTCAGCTTGTCTGTTCTTGAGACAACCAATGAATAATCTGGTATGAAGATTATGCCTTCAAGGCCAGGCATCTTTGTGGCATCAATAACGGTAGCCACAACATCGCCGACAAACAGCAGTTTGGCTTCGCTGTGATTTACGATGTTGTGTATCTGTTCAGCAGTGAATTCGTGTAATATAGGAACGGCGATTGCACCGTATGTGAGTGTTGCAAGAAAGGCAACTGCCCAATGCGCGCTGTTTCTTCCGCACAAAGCAATCTTGTCTCCTTTCTCAACTCCGCTGTTTTCAAACATGATATGGAGCTTTTCTATCTTTCTTGCCACATCATGTGTCTGTAATGTAGAACCTTTATAGTCAGTAAGAGCGTCAAGGTTCCAGTTGTCGATAATGCTTTGTTCTATAAGCAGATTGAAGCAGGGTGTTTCCATATTGTGTCTTTTTATAGTTTAGAACAAATGCAATTGTTGTATTTGTTATGTGTCCTGTATCTTGTAAAGATAGCGTTTGATGCTTTTCTTCGGTGTCTTTTTGAATTCCTCGTTATGGATTCTGATTTCTGAAATCTTGCAGAACGGCGGCATCAGCATGTTCAGTTCCTGTCTGTTCTGTTCCATGATGTTCATCAGATCCTCATCGTTGAATCCCATAGCCTGTGCTTCTTCCATATCCGGATACACCAGACCGACAAGCTGATTGCCATGTTGTACAATAAGGCTTTCGTTTACCATTGTCATGGAATTGAGCTTGTCTTCAATCTCTTCCGGATATACGTTTTGTCCGTTTGCACCGAGCAGCATATTTTTAATACGTCCTTTTATATATATGTGGCCGTCACTGCTTATTGTGGCAAGGTCACCTGTGTGGAACCAACCGTCTTCGTCGATTACCTCACGTGTGGCTTCCTCATTTTTGTAATAGCCAAGCATAACATTTGGACCTTTGACAAGCAGTTCGCCTGGAATGTTTTCCGAATCGTTGCTGTTTATCTTCATCTCCATGTGATTTACCAATTTTCCACATGAATACAATTGATATTCACTGTAGTCAGAGAATGCGATGAGTGGTGCAGTCTCTGTAGTGCCGTATGCTATGGTCAATGGGAAATCGATGCTTTGCAGGAATGTTTCGATGCTCTGGTTGAGAGGTGCACCTCCTACAACCATCTCGTAGGCCTTGCCACCAAATACCTCAAGTACCTGCTCGCGTATTTTCTGTTTCACCTTTTTGCTTATCACAGGCATGTTAAGAAGCAGACGCATGCGGTTGGTCTGTATAACGGGCAGTATTTTCTTTCTGATTATCTTCTCTGCAACCAGTGGTACGCTTACAATGATCGACGGTTTGATCTCTGCGAAAGTCTCCGCAATCAGCGATGGAGATGGAAGACGTGTAAGGAAGAATAGGTGGCATCCGTTGAGGAATCCGAAGAAAAACTCGACAGCCAGTCCGTACATGTGTGCCATAGGTAGTGTGCACACAATGTTGCCACCGGATCTCACTTTGTCCTTCAGTTTTGAAAGAATATGGTCAAGGTTGCTCCAGATAGCACGATAGGGTAGCATAACGCCTTTAGAAAATCCTGTAGTACCACTCGTATAATTGATCATAGCCAATTCGTCTGGACTCTGCTCTTTATAATAGTGCAGATGTTCCTTACGGAAGTACTTGGGGTATTTCTTTCCGAACATCTCATTGAGGTGTTCTCTGGCATATGACAGTTTTTCTGTCCTGGAGATTACGAGCGAATAGTCGGGAATATATATGATGCCTTCAAGATTAGGCATCTCTTCCGGATCAATGGTGGTAGCCACAATGTCGCCTACAAAAAGAAGTTTGGCATCGCTGTGGTTTACTATATTGTAAATCTGGTCAGGTGTGAACTCATGCTGTATAGGTACTGCAACAGCTCCGTATGTCAGTGTGGCAAGCAACGCCACCCCCCAGTTGCTGCTGTTGCGTCCGCACATAGCGATTTTGTCTCCGCGCTGTACACCGCTGTTTTCAAACATGATGTGCAGTTTTTCTATTTTTCTTGCCACATCGTGGTATTGCAGTGTCGCACCTTTATAGTCGGTCAGCGCATCTCTGTCCCAGTTGTCTATTATGCTTTGTTCAATATACGAGTTGAAACTTGGTATTTGTTCCATTGCACAAAAATCGGATTTTTGTGCAAAGATAATATCTTATCTGCACATCCCCAAAAGTTTTGTGCAGATTTTGTATGGAGTGCCGTCTAATTATTCGTAACGCATTGACTTTGCCGGATGTATGTGTGAAATGAGATAGCTCGGGGCTATCAGCACAAAAATGCAAATCAGCATTGTCATGGCGTTGAGCAGAAGAATGAAAAGTGGGTTTAGCTCTGTCGGAACTGTGCTTACATAATATGTGGCAGGATCAAGTTTTGCAAATCCTGTAAGATCTTGAAGCAGAATAATTCCGATACCGAGTATGTTGCCTATTATCAGTCCTTTGCCTATAATGAATGCAGCAAACCATAGGAAGGTGTGTCTTACCATCCTATTGCGTGCTCCAAGAGCTTTGAGTACACCTATCATTGACGTGCGCTCAAGAATGATGATGAGCAGACCGGAAATCATGGTCACTCCGGCTACGGCTGTCATAATGGCAAGGATAATCCAGACATTCAGGTCGAGCAGTTCAAGCCAGGAGAATATCTGGCGGTTTAGTTCCTTTATGTTTTTTGATGTATAGGTGTGGCCGTAGCTGTCGGTGGTGCGGTTTACGTTTTTAATGATTGCGTCCTCCGTTTCCTTCATGCGGTCAAAGTCGTTTACCGATATTTCGGCACCTGTAGCCACATTCTCTTCCCAACCGTTGAGTTTCACGGTAGTATATAGGTCTGTGAAACAGATGGTGTTGTCATATTGTGACAGATTGGTAAGATATATTCCAGAGATGGTGAAACGTCTCATTCTGACGCCATCCTGATTGATGAAATAGGCAAATATCTTCTCACCGCATTTCAGCCCGAGTTTGTCCGCCATAGCTTTGGATATGAGTATGCGGTTCTGACTTTTCTTGTTTGAGAAATGTGGTATGCTGCCTTCAAGCATGTGCTGATGTATGAATGTGGAGTCAAACTCCGGACCTACGCCCTTGAACATCACACCCAGAAAATCATTGTCGGTCTTCAGTATGCCCTGTGTCATGGCATAGCGTTGCACGTGTTTCACGCCTGGCTGCTTCTTCAGAATGTTCATTACGGAGTCATCCATCTGTATGGGTTGCGTCTCCGATGTCTGCAGTGTCATGAAGTCAGCCACCTGTATGTGGCTTCCGAATCCCACAATCTTGTCGCGTATGGTATGCTTGAATCCAAACACTACGCTCACGCTCACAATCATAACAGCCAATCCGATTGCCACACCGGCTGTGGCAATGCGTATGGCAGGACGTGAGACTTTGCGCCTGTCGTTTCCTTGTGCGGAATATATGCGTCGTGATATGAAAAGAGGCAGATTCATTTATTCGTCATCAGTGCGTCCTGGGTATGCCTCTAATGCCTTTTTCAGAACAACGAGCGCGCGCTCCAGATCTTCTTTTTTCAGTACGTATGCTATTCTCACCTCATTGTTGCCTGCCCCCGGTGTGGTATAGAATCCTGCAGCGGGAGCGAGCATTACAGTCTCACCTTCATATGAAAATTCCTCAAGACACCAACGACAGAAGTTTTCTGAACTGTCCACCGGCAGTTTGGCCACGGTGTAGAACGCGCCCATAGGTATAGGCGAGTATACGCCGGGTATACGGTTAAGTCCGTCGATGAGGCATTTGCGGCGTTCCACATATTCGTCGTAAACGTCGCGGTAATATTCTTCGGGTGCATCAAGTGATGCCTCTGCCACGATCTGTCCTATCAGTGGTGGTGACAGGCGGGCCTGGCACAACTTCATTACAGCGGCTCTTACCTCCGGATTCTTTGTTATGAGTGCACCTATTCTAATACCACACTCGCTGTATCTTTTCGACACGGAGTCGATAAGTATCACGTTCTGCTCTATGCCTTCAAGATGGCATGCGCTGATGTAGGGCGAGCCGGTGTATATGTATTCGCGGTAAACCTCGTCGGAGAAAAGGTAAAGATCGTATTTTTTCACCAGATCGCGTATCTGGTTCATCTCCCTGCGGGTGTATAGATAGCCTGTCGGGTTGTTCGGGTTGCATATCATGATGGCACGTGTGTGCTCATTGATGAGCTCCTCGAACTTCTCTACCTTAGGCAGTGAGAATCCTTCCTCGATGGTTGTGGCAATGGTGCGTATCTTAGCTCCGGCCGATATGGCGAATGCCATGTAGTTGGCGTATGCCGGTTCCGGGATGATAATCTCGTCGCCCGGATTGAGGCACGACATGAATGCGAACAGCACGGCTTCAGATCCGCCTGCCGTTATGATGATGTCGTCGGCATCGACGTTGATGTTGAATCTCTTGTAATATTTTGTGAGTTTCTCCCTGTACGACTGTATGCCCTGCGACGGAGAATACTCCAGCACTGTGCGGTCGATGTGCTTCAGTGCGTCAAGTCCCACCTGCGGTGTTGGCAGGTCGGGCTGTCCTATATTAAGATGATAGACCTTTATGCCGCGTTTCTTCGCATCGTTGGCCAGCGGTGCAAGCTTTCTGATCGGCGATTCGGGCATTTCAAGTCCGCGGGTTGATATTTCTGGCATTGTACAGTTGTAAAATTTTATTTTCCGGCAAAGTTAATAAATAAATTTATATTAGGCCAAGGCGTATGACATTTTTATGATTTTATTATCGCATGTCTTCATTTAGCATTTTTCGTTATGCGTTTTTCGGAATAAATTGCTACTTTTGCCGCCGAAAAAAAGAATCACATCAACATTTAAAGTGAATATATGAGATCGAGAACAACTAATTGGTTTGAGACAACCGTACGTTACGACCGCCAGGCCGAAGACGGCGGACAGAAGAAGGTGAGCGAGACCTATGTGGTAGATGCTCTGAGTTTTGGAGAGGCAGAGGAAACCATAACAAAAGAGATGGAACCCTATATAAGCGGTGAATTCGAGGTGAAGAATATCACACCAGCATCTTATGGTGAGGTGTTTTTCAGTGACAGCGAGACAGACGACCGCTGGTACAAGGCGAAACTGACGTTCATCACACTGGACGAGAAGACCGAGAAGGAGAAGCGCACGAGCGTGAACTATCTTGTGCAGGCGTCCGACTTCAACGGTGCGGTGAAGAACATTGAGGATATGATGAGCGGTTCGGCTATCGACTATATGATCGCCAACATATCTGAGACAAAGATAATGGATGTGTATGAGCACAACGCTCCGCTGAAGAAAGAGGAACGCGACGACAGACCGGAATACGAAACTCAGGAGGAGACTGCGTGATGGACACTGACGTGGCACGCAATCTGCGCGAGGTGAAGGAGGCGCTGCCTGAGGGTGTGCGTCTTGTTGCAATCAGCAAATTCCATCCCTCTGAGTGCATCATGGAGGCATACGGCGCCGGTCAGCGTGTGTTCGGCGAGAGCCGCGAACAGGAGCTGGCCGTGAAGGCAAAGGTTCTGCCGCAGGACATAGAGTGGCACTTCATAGGCCATCTGCAGACAAACAAGGTGAAATACATTGCACCTTACATTGCCATGATAGAGGCCGTGGACTCGCTGAAGCTGTTGAAGGAGATCAACCGTCAGGCCTCAGCGAACGGACGTGTCATAAAGGTTCTGCTCGAACTCCATATTGCAGAGGAGGAGACCAAATACGGACTGTCGCTCGACGATTGCCGCAGTCTGCTCGAATCCGGAGAATGGCGCACGCTCGACCATGTGTGCATATGCGGTCTTATGATGATGGCCTCAAATGTGGATGACGAACAGCAGATCCGCTCGGAGTTCAATCTCGCGGCTTCGTTCTTCGATGAGGTGAAGCAGAAATATTTTGCCGATGACGACAGATTCTGCGAACGCAGTTGGGGGATGAGCCACGATTACCATATAGCAGTGCAGTGCCGCTCTACAATGGTCAGGGTGGGGACTGCCATCTTTGGCGAAAGACAATATTGAGCTTTGCGTCCATATATTTTTAAAGAGCGCATACATGTTGCAGGCAGACAGCATGTACGCGCTTTCTTTTTGTTATCCTTCGGTATTTTTGCGGTTTAGTAGAATTTCTGTGTGGATTGCTTTGCAATAAGGCATAGTTTTAAATTCTGAATCAGTGTTGTTTTTATTCTGCTGAGATAAAAGCAATATGTGGCACTTACAGTTTTTCAGCATCCTGTGATTTTTTCGTCTGAGTTTTCTGTTCTACCCCGAAAAATAATCGAATATTTGCAGCCAGACTTTCCTTCGGATGCAAATTCTCGAAAAATAAGAGCTTTGCTCAAAATGTTGAACATCAATGACTTACTGCAAATAAGAATTTCTCTGTCCTGCAATAAGCACCGTTTCAGCATGCGATATTGCCCATATCATGGGCTGAAACGCACAATATCACACCCTGATACAGGCTTAATCATACCATAATATGGGCATTATCGGAACGCCGGATTAATTATTCCGTACTACTTTATAGGATAGATGAAGATAGCATACAACCCGGAACAGGCTTTCAAACATTGGATTTAACATTTCACGACATCTATTTTCCGAATTTATTTTGTCAAAAAAAAGTCAAGAAAAACTGTAAGTTGGTCCCGTGAGTTTTCTTTAAAAATGCGTATATCTGTTGAGAAGTAAAGCCCGGGATTTGTGTATTTTTCTTGCAGTAATGGTTCATCGGGCTGACTGCTATAAATATATTCTTCTTACTTTTTTATATTGGTCATAATTTATAATTGATTTTCTTTTCCGGAATATTTACCGGATAAGCCTTTGTTTTTGACATAGTCACCTCAAAAAAAATGCCCACAACAACTGTCATGCAAAATAATTCTATAACTTTGCTTTCGGTGATCAGAGCGATTAAAGAGAACGGAAATACATATCGATCTTCAGGTAATTATTTTATCGTAAAAGATGACATGGCTTATGTGAAATTAATGGAAGTATGTATGAGGCTACTGGAGAAGTACACACACATTCATATATGACTGATGATATGTATAATCCTCTAATGGTCAGTTCAGAAGATATATCAATGGCTAATAATTATTTTGAAGGTATTGTAAATATTCTGGTAACAAGTACGTATAAATTGTATAATGTTTCAGTTAATGGTAATGGTTTGATGTTTCCTAAAGAGATAAAATGGAGGTAATGATGATGAACAGAATTATTATATTAATGGTTCTGCTTGCATGCCTTTTCTCATGCAGCAAGACTGAGTACAGACACTTGCTGAGAATAAAGAACAGTGAGCTGGAAAAGATTATAATAGATTTTGCCGATGAAAAGAAAATGCTTTATGGTGGCAGAGATTTTGTCGTTAACATGCATTATTGGCAGGTGAATGATTCAATAAGCTGTTGCAGACTTTATTGTGATTTCTCATCAACCTCATGGGATTATCCGTTTGAATTTGTAAGCAAGGCCGGAGATTATGATGTCCTTGTCACGATGATGGCAGGATATGACCGCAAACATCCTCTGTTCAGAATGAGGAAAGAGGAAAAAGAATATTTCATGAAAAAATACTTTCCGGAAGAGTACAGACTGTATAAAGCCGGAAAGAAATTGTATCCTCCTCAGATAAGATACAAGAACTGTACAGTCACTTTCCTGTATGGTAAGATTATAGATAAACGTATGGAATGGATATAATATCATAATTATGAAAAAAGAATTGAAGATAGTTGCGTTCTTATCGATATGTCTGTTCTTTCTTTCGGGATGCAGACATGACACGCGTCCGGAGGAATGCTTTCTGGAGCTTAACAACAAGGAATTGGAGCGTGAGATAACAGCCTTTACAGAAGATAAGGAGAAAGAGAGCGGTAACAGGAATTTCATGGTGAATGTAGGTTGTATAGATATTAATGATTCAATAAAAAGATATATTTTGTTTTATAATTCACAGGGCTGGGTCTGGCGTGTCAGTCCATTTCATTTTGTATGCAGGGTAGGTGGGCGTGATGTTCTGTTCACAATGGTTGCGGCAAATTCTTATCCGGAAATGCTTTTTGATATGGACGAGTGGGCTTATATGTATTATCTTAAGAAATATTATCCGCAGGAGTATGAGGCACAGCGGACAGGCGGGACATGGAGTCAGTCGGTATATGACGGTGAGAATTATTATCTGACATTTTTGAACGGAAAGTTGATTGATAAAAGAATCAGTCGCGGATGTCATGTGGATAAGTTCAAGATAAAAATAGGAGAAACGGAATTTTATATTTAGATGGGTATTTCGTTTGCCGGTTAATGGAGTTATTCATATAATATGGCACATTTCTTAAGATACATTTACTGATAATGTAAAAATCATGTACGAGTGTGTTTATGAATAGAATAATCCTCTGATGGATAAGTATCATTGTAATAAAAAAACAGTGGTACGAGAAATCGTACCACTGTTCCTTTTCTGAGAATTTATTTTTATTTCATGATTATTTTTTTTCCTCCGACAATGTATATGCCTTTGCCTGCTGCGGACGCGTCGTTTCCGACATATGTGCCGTTGACGGTATAAACTCGGTTGTCGCTTTCTGTCGGAATGACAGATGGCAGTCCGATGCTGGTGCTTGTATCGTGCACGTAGTTGAATGTCACTGTTCCGGTGGCCGTATCCTCTGTGATGTTTCTGAGCGCCTTGTTTACTTTTGGTCCGTCGGTGTACCAAGTGAAGTTGGGCAGGCCTCTGTCAAAGGTCAGTGATGTGATGTTGTTTGCTCCTGGGAACGGATCACCCTTGTGGCTGTTCTGATATTCGACTGTCGAATAGTCTTTGTTATAAGATGAAATCAGTATGCCGTCGGCTGGTATTAGAGCAAAGCCAGGTTTCCCCGGTGTTTCGTTGGGATGATCGTTGAAGGCAACAGTGCTCTTAGGCCATTTCACATGGTAGGCAATGAGGCCGTGCCCTATAGCGTAGGTGTTCCAGTCTTTTTTCTGAATGTTTTCCACTACGATGTATTCAGATTCGTCTGCGTCGTTCACCATTTTGTAAGATTGTCCACCGTCGCTTACAGGCATGGCTGTGATGGAGGCATTGTTTTCAAGTGTCGTGATGGTGTGCCAGCCGAGAGCTTCGCGTTCCCATGCTGTGTAAGCCGTGGGACAGTAGCCATAGTATGTGTATTCGCCGGCGTCCATAATGCTCCAGTATTCCATTGCCTGATTGTCTATTTGTGCAGCGGCGGAATAAGGATAAAGGTCGGGAAGGCCAAGGCAATGCGAGAACTCATGACAGAAAAGACCTATACCGTTTATCTTAGGTGTGGCGAATATGCCACTTGTGACATCCGGATTGGCATTGAGCTCATTATTCAATCCGTAGCGCTGTACGCTCATACCGTTATAGTCGCCAAAGTTGCCTATTCCGGATTTTGGCCAGATAGTACTTGGATCGGCACCATTGCTTTCTCCGTATCCAGCGTATATGATATATACGAGATCGACTATGCCGTCAGCGTTAATATCGTATTTTGGTGTGGAGAAGTCTATCTGTGTGGATGCCAGAGTGCAGGCTTCCTTTATCATTTCGGCACAGTTAACATCTTTTACCGAACCACTGTTCTTTCCATAGTATGACAATTCTTTGGACAAAGTTACAGGTCCGACAATGTCAAATTCCGGTTGATATTGCCCGAAACTCATATCGCGGAAGAATTTCCCCACACTTCCGTGGTTCATGCTTTCGCCATATCCCATTTCTGTTTGTTTTTCACCGTTGAGGTACTGTTCGAATACAGTCTGTGGATCATTTACTGTGAACTTTGTGTCTTTGAAATCGACTAGGATGACAATGGCTGTAGGTGAGCCTGTGCATGGAAAATAAGGCGGATTGTATGTCGGAGCGATCGGCTCGCGACGCATGGAATTTCTGTTGCTGTCGGCTTCGCTGGAGAAAAATGCCTTCAAGTTCTGTTTTTTTACGAGTGAAATCTCATTGATTGAGCGTTCAGATTTTTCGTGTGCAAGTTGTGCGGTCGGTGTGATGTTGCCCATTGCATCTATATCGGCAATGTAGAAATTGTTGCCTGAACGTGCAAGTATCACGTTGTCCATTGTGCTGTACCAACTGAAGTTCTCGTCGCCATGAAGTCTGACGGTGATTGTGGTGCCGTCGCTCTGTCTTACAGAGAATGGAGTCGGGTTGGCTTTAGCAGCCCATGAAGTGGCGGCACATGCCATAAGCATGACAATAAGTAGAAAATGTCTCATATTATTTGGAATTTGTTTGTTTTAATGTTGTGTCTTTTGGTGTCCGTACCAGTATTGTCCTTTATTCTTTGTTCTGGAACCGAAACTGATGGCTTTTGTCGGGCAGTGGTGATAGCATGCAAAGCATGTCAGACATTTGCCGTTGTGCAACCATTCGGGTTCGAGGCCGACGCCACCTTTGATGTCATGAACGGGACATAAACTTGCGCATTTGCCACATTTGATACATTTGTCGTTGTCAACTCTGAAAGGTGTGTCCTTGACAATATATTTCAGAAACAAATGGCCTATGATACGGCTGTTGATCCGAGGCCACCGGCCGATTGTGAGTTCTTGCAGGCCGTTCTGTCTTGTCTTGATGAGGCTTATGTATTTTTCAAGTGTTTTGTCTGCCTCTGTTATTTTAAGTTTTTCTTTTTCCGGAGTGTCAACGTCCATGAATGGCATGCCGACGTAAGACTCTGGCATAATGAGCGAAAATGAACTGTTGAGTTTTATCCCAGCAATAGCAAGATCCTGTTCGAGAATTTCAATGGTTTCACCTACAGTGTCGCCGGCTGTACACACGGCATAGCAAAAATTGTCTTTATAGTTGGTGAAACGGAGCTGTCTTATAAATTCTCTAACTATTATGGGGGGACGCCATCCGTGAACAGGAAAGCAGAATCCTATACGTTCACCGTCTTTGAGGGTGAATTCATGTTTGTTTATAATATCCGGTATATACAGCAAATCATCTACAATGTTTTTCCTAATTTGTTCTGCTGCCCATCTTGTATTGCCGGTTGCTGAAAAATAAAATATCATGCGATGCGACGGAGATGTTATTGCGGTTTTATGCTTGGCTGTCTGTATAAATAACTTTTATAAAATAAATAATCTCCAAATACATGTGTTGGTAATTGGAGATTATTATGTTGTGTTTTAATAAAGATATTTTTAATATTATTTGTCTTCAGTCATTTCGCCTACAATATACAGTCGCACTGTTTCATTAACTCCGTTTGTGCGCACGGTTATTGTTTTCTTGAAGCGTGCTGGGAATGTTCCTCTTCCGCTGTAAGTAACTTTTATCTGACCTTTTTCTCCTGGTTCAATCGGTTTCTTGGTGTAAGAAGGTACTGTGCAGCCACAACTTGCAATAGCCTGTTTTATGATGAGAGGCATATTACCGGTATTTGTAAATGTGAAGACACATTTTTGTACCGGATCGCTTTCTGGAAATTTGCCAAAATCGTAAGTGGTGTTTTCAAATTTAATTTCAGCATATTTCTTCTGTGCCATGGCAATGTTTACTGTAGCCAACAGCAAAAGAGATATAAAAAGAATCCTTTTCATAATGAATTGTTTAATTTTACCGCAAAATTATAAAAAAGATATCCTGACGTAGGATTTTATGTCGGTATTTTCACATTAATTAATATATCTCTGCATATCTTAAAAATGCGATATTCATATATCGCATTATATAATGCAATAAGCAGGAATATATCTGTCATGATTTTTTTACTTTTCAAAGAATTGTTGTACTTTTGCAAAAAGTAAAAATTTTTATAAAACTATGTATAGAAGCAATACGTGTGGAGAGCTTAGGCTTTCTGATGCCGGCAAAACAGTGACATTGGCCGGATGGGTTCAGCGCGTAAGAAAAATGGGCGGAATGACATTTGTCGATTTGCGCGATAGATATGGTATAACTCAGCTCGTATTCAACGAGTCTGATGACAGTGAATTGTGCGATAAGGCAGGTAAGCTTGGACGTGAATACTGCGTACAGGCTACAGGAACTGTAAGCGAGCGTCAAAGCAAGAACCCAAATCTTCCGACGGGAGATATTGAAATTATAGTCAAGTCTCTGAACGTGCTTTCGGAAAGTATGACTCCACCGTTCACGATTGAAGACAATACTGATGGAGGTGATGATATTCGAATGAAATATCGTTATCTTGATCTCAGACGTCCTGCTGTACGTAAGAATCTGGAATTACGTCACCGTATGACAATCCTTATAAGAAATTTCCTTGATTCAAAGGATTTCATAGAAGTTGAGACTCCTATTCTTATTGGAAGTACTCCGGAAGGTGCAAGAGACTTTGTTGTTCCTTCACGCATGAATCCGGGACAGTTTTATGCGTTGCCTCAAAGTCCGCAGACATTGAAGCAGCTGCTTATGGTAAGTGGTTTTGACCGTTATTTCCAAATAGCAAAATGTTTCCGTGATGAAGATTTGCGTGCTGATCGTCAGCCAGAGTTTACACAGATAGACTGTGAAATGTCGTTTGTGGATCAGGACGATGTTATCGATTTGTTCGAGGATATGGCACGTCATCTGTTCAAAGAAGTACGTGGCGTTGAATTGCCTGCAAAACTGCAACAGATGACATGGCATGAGGCAATGAGACGTTTTGGTAGCGACAAACCGGATCTTCGCTTTGGAATGGAGTTTGTGGAACTCATGGATGTTTTGAAGGGAAGCGGATCTTTCCAGGTATTCAATGATGCCGAGTACATAGGTGGTATATGCGTCCCAGGATGTGCAGGATATACAAGAAAACAGCTTGATCAGATTACTGATTTTGTCAAGAAACCACAGATTGGAGCGAAAGGCCTTGTTTATGTCAAGTTTAATGAAGACGGCACAATAAAGAGCAGCATTGATAAGTTCTATACACCGGAGGTGATGCAGGCACTGAAAGAAAAAGTTGGTGCAAAAGACGGAGATCTGCTTCTTATATTGAGTGGCGACAAGCCTAACAAGACTCGTGTTCAGTTGTGTGCTTTGCGACTGGAGATGGGTGATCGTCTTGGCTTGCGTGATAAGAATAAATTTGAATGCTTGTGGATTGTTGATTTCCCATTGTTTGAATGGAGCGATGAGGAACAGCGTCTGATGGCAACACACCATCCGTTTACAATGCCAAATCCTGATGATATTCCTTTGCTTGATGAACATCCTGAGCGTGTTAGAGCCATGGCATATGATTTCGTATGCAATGGAATTGAAGTAGGTGGAGGTAGTATCCGTATCCATGACTGTAAGCTTCAGGAGAAGATGTTCGATATTCTTGGCTTCACGCATGAGAGAGCGATGGCTCAGTTCGGATTCCTTATCAATGCATTCAAATATGGAGCTCCACCTCATGCAGGTCTTGCGTTTGGTCTTGATCGTTTCGTATCAATAATGGCTGGTCTTGATTCAATACGTGACTGTATCGCTTTCCCGAAAAACAACAGCGGAAGGGATGTGATGCTTGAGGCTCCGTCTGAATTGGATAAGAAACAGCTTGAAGAATTGAAGATTAGGGTTGACTTAGGTCAAGAAAATAGTTGAAAGTTTCCGACAATAAGTAAAAAGGCCCTTTTTCTTCATTAATGGAAGCAGTATATAAAAAATTAATCGTAATTTTGTAGCACAATTAAATCCATGATTAGTTATTATTTGTCTTGGAGTTTTTATTTTTTACTAAATTATGACAGAAAAGAAAGCTGCAACTAAGAAAGTTGTTACAAGCAAGGCTGCAACACCGAAGAAGTCGGCCGCAAAGAAAAATGAGGTAGTTATTAATGCAGAAAGTGTTGGATTCCGCGCCGGTGATGTTTATCAGGCACTGGCTGCTGCAGAAAAGCCGCTCAGCGTGGCTGACATCGCAAAGGCTGCAAAAATAAGTAAGGAAGAAGCATTTTTGGGTATAGGCTGGCTCTTTAAAGAAGGAAAAGTTAAAGATGAAGATTGTCTCATCACATTGGCTTAAATTTTTTTAACGATATCAAGGGGAGAGCTGTAATTTTAATTGCAGCTCTCTTTTTAATTTAATGTCTTTAGATAAGGAAATATTTCGAGTGTTGGCTGAAGTAGGAGACGAAGGATTGTCTATCCGAAAGATATCAATTCATGTACATAATGCATGTAACTCTTTTTTTGACAGGAGAACTTATGATGATGTGCATGAATATGTTACTCATTTCCTTATACGAAACTCACGCAATCCAAATTCATTAATTGAGAAGACTGGTCAGAGAGGTTGCTATCGTCTTAATACAAATTCATATATGACTCAACAGTTAATGTTGCAGTTTGCAGATGATGAAGATCATGATCAGAGCGCTTCGGATAATACACCAATTGTCGAGGATAAGTCGTTGTCTTTATTCTGATATATAAAGACCAATCTACCGGCGCAAGATGTTTTGTTTGTGTAGATACGAGTTATTTTTGATTTATTCTTTAAAATGTTTTTTAATTAAAAATATTTTATGTATTTTTGTTAAGAATACACAACATAACATATATTTTTTATGGATATAGCTAACAATCATCTGGTTATAATGGCAGGGGGAGTCGGGAGTCGCTTCTGGCCGATGAGTACTTCAGACAAACCAAAACAGTTTATTGATGTTCTTGGAACCGGACAATCATTGTTGCAACTCACCTATGACCGTTTTGACGGAGTATGTCCGCCAGAGAATGTATGGGTGGTGACAAATAAAAAATATTTTGATATTGTTCGCGAGCAATTACCAGAAGTTCCTGTAGAAAATATTCTTTTGGAACCGTGTCGACGCAATACCGCTCCATGTATTGCGTATGTAAGTTGGCGTATAAAGTCTATTAATCCAAAGGCAAATGTTGTAGTTACGCCAAGTGATCATATTGTTACAAAGCAAAAGGAATTTAATCGTATTATAAAGTCTTGCCTTGATTTTACAAGTGATACTGATGCAATTGTAACACTTGGTATTTCACCAACCTGTCCGGAAACAGGTTATGGTTATATCCAGGCAGATCTTAGCTCATGTTCTCTTAGAAATAAGGAAATATTCAGAATAGATTCTTTCAAAGAAAAGCCGGACTTGGAAACGGCAAAGAAATATATAGCTCAAAAGAACTATTTCTGGAATGCTGGAATTTTTATTTGGAATGTCAGTACAATTGTCAATGCTTATAGGGTATATTGTCCTCAGATAGGTAAGGTTTTCGAAAATCTTGTTGATGTGTACGGTACACCAGAAGAGCGCAATATGATAGATAAAGTATATCCCGAATGTGAAAATATTTCAGTGGACTATGCTATCATGGAAAAAGTGGAGGATATCTTTGTTTGTCCGGCAGATTTCGGATGGAGCGACCTTGGATCATGGAGCGCATTGCTGATGCAGACACGTCGCGATCTTTATGGTAACGGATTATTGGGAAATAACATACATTTATATGATTCTCATAATTGTATAATCCATACGACACAAGAAAAGAAAGTTGTTATACAAGGGCTTGATAATTTCGTTGTGGCAGAGAAAGACGATATGCTGCTTATATGTAAACTTTCGGAAGAGCAAAGAATAAGACAATTTGCAGAAGAATAAAAAACAGGAAGGGGTGAAGATGAAAATATCTTTACCCCTTCCTGTTGTTATTATATTGTCACTTAGATGTGTTGTCTGGTCTGCGCTTCTGTGTTTGTCTTTGTAGAAATTTAAAGAAAACCTGAACAACGAACTTCCTGTTTTTCTTGACTTTTTTGACAAAAGAAAAACGTAAAAGAGGTGTGAATATATATTAAACGTAATATGATAAAGGCTTATTCGAGCCATACGGCTTTATAGTATATACTGTAGAATAATGCCGGAGCATTCATATTGCACTGCGTTTATGCCCGTTTTAGGGTCTGATTTTGCCTGTATTAGGGTGTAATATTGCGCGTTTTAGCCCCTGATATGGACAATATTGCATGCTGAAACGGTGATTATTGTATGACGGAAAAATGTTGTTAAACGTAAGTTGTTTATTTACAATACTTTTAGTGTGATTCTTATTTTTAGAGTTTTTGCGTGCAATGGAGGATCTGCCCGCAAATACTCACTTATTTTTGGGAATAGAACAGAAAACTTAGATAGAAAATCACAGGATACTGAAAATCTGTAACTGTTCCGATGGCTTTCTCTTCTACAGAAAACAACAATGCTAATATTTGGGGATTAATGCCGCGCTTTTTTATTGCCATTAATCCCCGTTGAATTTCTACAAAGCCGTTTGCTTCTTTTTTCTGATATGACGTACAATGAAATATATTATTACTGCAACAAGGAATATAGAAATTGTTATCCATTTAATATATTCACCGTATTCATTGATTTTATCGTTCAACTGCTCCTCTGGGACAATTGTGTGAAGATACCATCCCAGTGCTGCAAGCACACAGTTCCAGCAACCGGCTCCGATCGTTGTATACAGTATAAATTTCCAGAAGTTCATTTTTGCAAGTCCGGCTGGAATAGAAATCAGCTGTCGTATTACTGGGAGCATACGTCCGGTGAGTGTTGCCACAGCACCGTGATCAGCAAAGTATTTCTCGCTTTTTTCCATTTTTTCTGTACTAAGCATACAAAGTTTTCCCCACCTGCTGTTTACAAATCTGTATATAATTGGACGGCCGAGGTAGTAAGCCAGTGCGTAGTTAGCTATGGCTCCCAAATCTGCTCCTATGGTTGCAAATAATACGACAAGAACTATATTTAATTCTCCTGCTGCAGCATGATAAGCTGCCGGAGCAACAACAATTTCGGACGGAAAAGGAATAAAGGTGCTTTCAATAAACATCAGAAACAATATTGCACCGTAATTAAGATTATCCAGTAAAGTGGAGAGAATGTTCATTTTCTTTTCTTATTTTAACTTGTTATACATGTAATTATAATATTCGTTTACATCCAGTTTTTCTGGGAAAAGAAATCCGAGTACATAACGCACTTCGTCCTTTTCTTCCTCGCATGCTTTTTTAAGGTATTCAAGAAATTCTGTTGTTTTATTTAATTGATGACAGCAAAGTGCGAGATATGACAGTCCTTTTTTGTCGGTATCAGGTCTGAATGCAGGAACAGCTTTGAACATTTTGTATGCAATGTTTATATATCCGCAGTCGAATATAGACATTGCAATGTTGAGAAAAATTCTTCTTGAGAAGTTTGAGTTATGAATTGCATTGCGGAAATATTCCTGAGCTTCCGTCAGGTCATTATGCTCAAGGTGTATGTGTCCACGAAGTACCTGTATTTCGTTTTTGTCAGACAAAGGGTGATTCTCGGCTTTGTCGACATATTTCAAAGCCTCATCTTTCTTTCCTGTTGTTGACAGAGTGAGTGCAAGTTCCTGATATATTTCAACAAAGTCGGATTCGTTCTTTGCTGCTTTCTTTTCCGCAGTCTTATATGCAGATATTGCTTCCTCATATCTGCTGAGATTGATAAGCGTATTTCCCTGAAGGATGTATCCGCTGTGATTTTCCGGACACAAATTGGTGAAACGCTTGTAATATTCCAACGCATCCTCATACTTGCCTAGTCTGAAAAGTGCGTTTGCCTTATTCAGAAGAGCTTCGTCATCCTCGGGATTAATGGCTATTGCATATTCACTGCTTGTAATGGATTCTGATATCCTTTCGTGCATCAGTTGTGCTGAGGCTAGCCTGTTCCAGAAATGATTGGAATAAGGATCTTCGTTAATGAGTTCCTCGAATATGTGTTCGCTTGTTTCGTAGTTACCCTGTCCCAGTGCGATGCGTCCTTTCAGTTCCTTATAATCAGAAAGATCTTCATCGTCTGACATATCCAGCCATTGTTCTGCGATATCATATTTTTCATAATCAACAAATATAGTCGCAACATCAAGAATGAAATCAGCAATGTCGTCCTCATCGATGTGGGTCATACGTTCACGCAGATAATTGTCGGCCTGTGAAGCCCTGTTGTCTACGATCATTATTTCTGCTATAAGATAGAAATAGTCCAGATCACTTTTGTCGCCGACCATTTCTGCGTAATGTTCAGCGAGTGTACAATCGTGCTCCTCAAGCAATGCAATTCTCGAACGGAAAATAACAGGCATTGTTGAGTCTGGGAAAAGTCGTATGGCATAGTCAATAGCTTTGATAGCCTGAGAGATATTGCCTTTTTCATAATAGAACTCGGCAATATCTGTCAGTTCTTCAGGTTCCATGTATATGTCTTTATTTACGAGTTGTGCTTCCTCGTATTTTTTTATAATGTTTCTGAACTGTATGCTATCAAAGTCTTTTTCGCCGTATGCCATCATTTATTTTGTTTGGCCCATGTGTCTTTTAATCCTACGGTCTTGTTGAACACTGGTGCATCAGCCGTAGATACAGGGTCAGCCATAAAATATCCGATACGTTGGAACTGGAGATATTCTCCGGCCTTGCGTTCGGCAGCATACTCCTCAACGTAACAGTTTTCGTTGATTTTCATGCTGTCTGGATTAAGCAACTCTCTGAAGTCGCGTTCGTCAGCCGACGGATTTTCAATATTGAACAGTCTGTCGTATATGCGTACTGTGGCTTTCTTGCAATGGTCTGCAGATACCCAGTGGAGTGTTCCTTTCACCTTGCGGTTTGCTCCTTCGCGACCGCTCTTCGATTCCGGATCATATTCGGCCTGTATTTCAATGACATTGCCGTTCTCATCCTTTGTGCATCCGGTACATTTTACGATGTATGCATTCTTGAGTCTCACTTCCTTACCCGGTGACATTCTGAAGAACTTCTTAGGAGCATCCTCCATAAAGTCTTCACGTTCAATCCATAGATTCTTAGAGAAAGTGATATTGTGTGTACCGTCAGCTTCATTCTCAGGATTATTCACAGCAACCATCTCTTCTGTCATGTCGTCGGGATAGTTGGTGATGACAAGCTTCACCGGATTGACAACTGCCGAGACTCTTATGGCGCGCTTATTAAGGTCTTCACGCACGGCTGCCTCAAGCAGTGCCACATCGTTCAGAGCGTCAAACTTAGTGTATCCTATTGAGTCGATGAATTTTCGAATACTTTCCGGCGAATAACCACGGCGTCTCATTCCGCACAGTGTCGGCATACGCGGATCATCCCACCCGTTCACTTTCTTTTCGTTCACAAGGGCGAGCAGTTTACGCTTGCTCATCACTGTGTAAGTCAGATTCAGACGGTTGAATTCTATCTGTCTTGGTCTGAAGTCATTTATATTTTCTGTCTCACCGTTCTTTTCTTTCAAGAAGTCTATGAATTTGTCGTAAAGTGGACGGTGAGGGACGAATTCCAAAGTACAGATGGAGTGGGTGACACCTTCGAAGTAGTCGCTTTGTCCATGGGCAAAGTCATACATAGGGTATGCATGCCATTTTGTTCCTGTGCGGTGATGCGGTGTGTGTATTATGCGATACATTATAGGATCACGGAAGTGCATGTTGGGATTTGCCATGTCGAGTTTGGCTCTAAGCACCATGCTTCCTTCTTCTGCCTCAGGCGTATTCATTTTTTCAAACAGTGCCAGATTTTCCTCCACCGGACGGTCTCTGTATGGTGACGGTTTGCCAGGTGTTGTAGGCGTTCCCTTTTGTTCGGCAATCTGTTCGGATGTCTGCTCGTCAATGTAGGCATGGCCGTTCTTTATCATCCACACTGCAAACTCCCACAGCTTTTCAAAATAATCGGAAGCATAGAATATCTTGCCCCACTTGAATCCGAGCCATGTGATGTCGTTGAGTATATTTTCTACGTATTCATTGTTTTCCTTTGTAGGATTTGTGTCATCGAAACGCAGATTGCAGACTCCATTATATTTGTCGGCAACACCAAAATCCATGCATATAGCTTTTGCGTGTCCAATGTGCAGGTAGCCGTTCGGTTCCGGCGGGAAACGTGTTTGTATGCGTCCTGCATTCTTACCTTCAGCCAGATCTTTCTCTACGATCTGTTCAACAAAGCTTATGCTTTTTTTCTCCAGAGATGTTTCTTCCTCTTTGATTGCCATATTTTTCTATTATTAATTATGTTGCAAAATTAAGAAAAAAAATCAGTTATATACATTTCTCCAATATAAATTTTGCCTGTAGGAGAGGTGGTTCTGTTATTTTTGAACAAAACGTATGGTTGTGAGTTGATATATGTCAGTTATGAGGCAGTGGGAATGATAATTACCGTTTATGGTCGGAAATATGAATAATAAGGAATATTTATGCAAAAAAAAGCTAATAAAAGGAAAATTATGCTTTATAATATATAAGAGATTTTAACATTATCTAAAAATATGTTACCTTTGTTTCGTTATCCTGAATACAATCTTTTTACCTTAAGAGAAAGGCTAATACCTATTGAAATAAATGCAGGCTCCTGTGAAGAAGTCTGCATTTTGTTTTTATAATTCCGGCGTTTTTCTTTTTGTTTTGTGCCGGTATGATTATTTCCGTTTTTTATTTTATTCCCCTTTGGTTCAACGCCTGGGTGTATCTGCGGGCATTGGCCATATGCTCTTCATATGTTCGTGCAAAGTTGTGGGTACCACTAAAGTCTTCTTTAGCACACATATACAGGTAATCATGCTTTGTATGGTTGAGTACGGCTTCAATGCCTGCTATTGACGGAATTCTGATTGGTCCTGGTGGAAGTCCGGTACGTCGGTATGTGTTATACGGACTGTCTATGTTAAGCAGTTTGTTGTATATTCTGCGCAGATCAAATCTTTTCCATGCAAACTTGATGGTGGGATCAGCCTGCAGTGGCATACCGTCGGGATATTCACTGTTGCGAAGTTTCAGACGATTGCAGTACATGCCGGCAACCATAGGTTTCTCTTGGTCATTGGCTGTTTCTTCGTCCACAATGCTTGCAAGAGTCATTATTTCTGTTGGGCTCATTCCTATGTTGGCTGCTCTTGCCATGCGCTCCTCGTCCCAAAATCTGCTGTATTCCTTCTTCATGCGTTTGAGCAGATTTTCGGCACTTGTATTCCAATAAATGTCATAGGTATTGGGGATGAACATGCAAATTACAGTTGTTGTATCAAATCCCAGTTCCTTACATGTCTTTTCGTCTTTCAGTGCATTACAGATAGTTGCACTGTCTATCATGAGTTTCTCTGACAGTTGAGCCGACAGTCTTTCCACGGTTCTCACCGATGGTATAGTGAGGTTGACGGGTGTCTGCAGTCCGTTCTTCAAGCGTCTGAAAGTGACGGCCGCACCCTCTCCTGGTTCTATAGCATATCGTCCGGTGCGTATGTTCTCAGCGTATTTGCTGTATCCGGCAAGCATCTTGAATGCTGAAATAGCGTGTGGCGTTGATATTTTTTCCAGTTTCACGGTCACAGAGTCTATGTTGTCGTTGTTGTCGATATATACATATTCAGTTGTATCTTTGGCTGACATCGACGAGAAGAAATAATAATATGTGACTCCACATATTATCAGTATGCATACTGCTGCAATAATAAGAATGTTCCTTCTGGATTTCATTGCTATTCGTTTTTAGTGCAAAGTTAATGCATTTTTGTCCTAAATACAAAATTAATCAGCCGAAAAACGAATGTAGAAAAGACATCGTTTTGCTATGACACGGAAAACATCTATTTCGGATTGTTTCCCTATTTATAAAGTACAGAATAGTGCATCAACGGATGTGTTGCTCACGCAGTATTTTGAATATTTATGCTGTGAAGAACCGTTGTGCGCTAGATTTTTCATAACTTTGCTTTGTGATGGCTCATACAACAGACATTTCGGCATTGTGAAAATCATGACATGACGCTAGGATAAAACAGATGTAAAGATGAGATTGACATATATATTCCACAGTGGCTTTGCCATAGAGACATGTAGCAGTATACTGATATTTGATTACTGGATGGATCCGGCCGGCGTGATACCAGGTTTACTGGAGTCGGAGAAAGCGGTGTATGTATTCTCCAGCCATTTTCATGAGGATCATTTCAACAGTGAGATATTCTCATGGAAGGAAATAAGGTCTGATATTAAATACGTCCTATCCAAGGACATACTAAAGCGGCGCAGGGCAGTGCGTACCGATACCGATGTCTGGCTTGCAAAGGGTGGAACATGGAGTGATGGTAATATTTATGTTATGGCTGCCGGAAGCAACGACAGCGGTGTATCATGGATTGTGGAGACTGAGGGCAGACGCATATTCCACGCTGGTGACCTCAATAATTGGTATGCGCGTTTTCTTACAGAAGACGGTAATGGTATCAAAGAAGATTGTGCTGATCAGTGCCCTGGGGTGGATCCTGTGAGAGAGGAGCGGATGTTTTTAGGAGAATTGAAGGATGTGCATAAGATTGCTGGCAGTTTTGATGTTGCTATGTTCCCTGTCGACGGCCGTATAGGTAATGGATATACGCGTGGCGGAAGACAGTTCATCGAGATGTTTGAAGTCGGACTCTTTGTGCCCATGCATTTTGTGGCAAGCGGTTTTGAGTCGGCATGGCGTATGAAAGAGTTCACCGATGAGCACGGAATAAATTTCTGGAAGATAAGTCGGGAAGGTGAGACCGTTGATGTCTGATAAAATGTGGTGTGAGGATGGCATGATGATTTGAAAGTTTTATGTATATCAGCCTTTAAATAAATATGCAATATTCGGAATAATAATATCTTTGCATGTTTGTATGACAGTTTTGTTGTAATGATACAGATACATATTGTTTTAATATCGTGGTACACGAGGTGGGTTTTTACTGCCAGTATTGGTATGGAGTGACTCAGAAAGCGAAAAGAATAGAAAACATAAAGATAACATAGATGAACAGACGCATAATAGTTGTGGCTGCTATAATTTGCTGCAATGGCTGCTATTTCGCCACACAGCGCGGATATGGTGAGTTTAAGGATTATTGGGAGTTTCCCGGTGGAAAGGTGGAGATGGGTGAGAGTCTGATCGATGCTTTGAAACGTGAGATAATGGAAGAACTAGATACGACAATAAGCGTAGGTCGTCGTCTTACAACAGTCGAGTACGATTACCCTTCTTTCCATCTAACCATGCACTGTTATCTCTGCACTGTTGTCACCGGTGGTCTTGTGCTGAAAGAACATGAGAGTGCTGCATGGCTTACACCGGAAAACCTTGATGATGTGAAATGGTTGCCGGCTGACAGACATGTAGTTGAGCTTTTGATAAAGCGTGTCTAATGCGTTAGGCTTGCAGGGGACTTGCTTCTACGTTGGTGCATAGTTGATGTCAGAACTTAAAACTTATACTTACGTATGGCAGGCAGTTGCCGTTCCAGCTTACAGAATAAAGACTTAGAAAATCCTCTTCGGACGGTCGGCCGATTATGTTGTAAAGTCCGCAACGTAGCAAAAGCAGTTTTTTCCCGAATGTTTTCTCAAATGAATATCCTGTGTCTATGCGATAGTTCATTGGTTCGCGTGTGGTTCTGAAATTATTTTCAGGACTCTCTTCAAAACTGTAATCGGAGTCGATCACTTTGCCGGAACGCATCATTCCGCCAACGGAGACAAGTGAATGTGGGTTGATGCGGAAAGACAGGGCGGTACCTAACTGATGGGGTACGTCGTAAAGAGAAGGCATTTTGCCTTGCTCCGGAAGATCATCGAACCATTCGCGGCTACGCGAGTATGCATAAGATAATTGGAACAGCCAGCGCTTCCAGTTTTTATTGACATAGAATCTGATACCGTAGCTATCGCCGTTTCCTGCCATGATGTATTGGTTCCAGTTACCTTCCTCAATAAATGCGTCTGGTCTGAAGGCTACTACGTTGTGTCTGGTCTTATAGTATGCCGACACTTCCAGTAGTCCGTTGTCGATAAAGTGTTTCCATCCGGCTTCGTAGTGCTCGGATGTACGTGGTTTGTATCCGTCGATGCAGGGCATGCGGAAATCGGTCGGCATATCCCAGTAACTGAGTCTTAGACAGTGATAGAACTGCTCCATTCGAGAGAAGTTTATGTATATGATATCGTTGTCCCACGGAAAATATTTTAGCGAGAAACGTGGCTGTATGCTGTAATAATTTCTTTCGTCATGCGGAAAGTAGCCTACGCCGTGCACGCCAACTTGCACAGAGATGCGTTCGGAAACACGAATCTGATTGTCGTAGAACATGGAAACCTGACTTATAGGTTCATGTCGTGTGCTTAAATCGTTACCGTTAGATACGAGATCATAGATGTCGTACGAATACTTGAGGCCCCAGCGTGCTTTATAAATGTTGTCGGCCGAAAATGTGAATTCTGTTGTTGTGTTGAGTGATTTTATACCACTGTGTATGTATCCTTCTGTGTCAAATCCCATAATGTCGATGCGTGCCCTGTTGGTATGACTGGAATAGGACAACGAAGTATTGTTTTCTATTTTTCCGAGTTGTGTACGATAGGCGAGTTGATAAATATAGTTGTCCCATCTAAGCACCGATGTGCGTTCATTGTCGTATATCGGCATGCGGTAGTCGTCTCTGCTTCCGTATGCCATCAGGCTGAGCGAACTTACCGGTGATATGTGATATGAGAGTTTGGCATTGTAGTCGTAGGCAGAATGGTTAAGCCTGTTTTCTTCTTTTTGCATATTATCGAAGAAGTCCAGCCAGCTTCTTCTTGCACTGACTATGTATGAAAGTTTATCCTTTATAATTGGTCCTTCGAGTGTCATTGATGCGGCTGGCATGTCTAGTGAGAGCGTATTTACATATTCATTCTTGTTGCCGTCCTTGAGATTTATCTCAGTGACTGACGATAGCCTGCCTTCAAAGCGTGTGGAGAAGAAACCTTTGTGAAATACAATGTTTTTTACGGCATCTCCATTGAACATCGGCATCAGACTGTTGAAATGTCCGGGATGGAACACGGCTACGCCGTCGAGCAGAAACAGATTTTCGTCGGCTCCACCACCGTCGGCCTGCAGATTGTTGCCTGCTGGCGAGGACATTACGCCGGGTAATATCCAGATTTGTGAGAACAAGTCGTTTCTGCTGAAGGAAAGCATGTTTGAGGCAGTGAGTTCGTGCAGTTCGTTTTCACGTTTATTTGTCTCAACCGTGAGCTCGTCTATTTCGAATGCCAAAGGCTTCAGAGCTGTTGGCAAAAAACAATTGTTATCAGCTTTTATCTGCCGGGTGACGGGGGCATAGCCGACATATGACACGGTGAGTTTATAGCTTCCGCGTGGTGCATACAGACGAAATGAGCCACCGACATCGGTCTGTACCATGAGAGGGTGGCCGTCACCTCTGTCGAGGCGTATTATTGCTCCATAAAGTCGTTCATTGCTTTCTTCTTCATACACCGTACCACTTATGCAAATGTTTACTTTTTTTGTGACTTGCAGTGCTATCTTACGCGGAGGTATAGCTGTCATTCTTACGTCGTATTCAGTGAGTACGGCTTTCAGAAGCCGGCCGACAGTTGTTTTGCCAGATATGCTGATACTTACTTTTTTGTCAAGGTCGATTGTCGAGGGATTGTATGACAGTATAATGTTGCATTCTTTCTCAATCTTGTCAAACCATTGTAACACAGTGGCGGAAGAGGCGCTTATTGTTAGCGTCTCTTCCGCTACCGTGTCGTCCGGCTGCCACGACTGACAGAAGACTGTTGACGGCATGCAGGATAATGCAGTGAGCATTATCAGTAGCATGTACAGTTTTTTCATTTATACAGTTTATAATGTTTTCCTTCTGTAATTGTCTTGTATTTGCAGCCGCAAATGAATGCCAGTTCCTCGGCCATATTGCGGGCATCAATATTGTCAAAACGTGTTGTTACAAGATTTTGTTCAAGACCTTCAGACAACTCAATACGTATGCCTGTTTCCTGTTCTATTTGTTTCACGACATCTGTTATCCTGGTGTTGCTGAAAGTCATTGTCACATCGCTTTCGCTTAGAGTCGTGTCCGCATTGTCGAAGGTGCCTGTCTGCAGGTTACCATCTTTCAGTATAGCTTTTTCGTTTTTAACAATAATGACACTTGTTTCGCCAGCTGTTACTTTCACAGTTCCGGTGCTTACGTATACACCGGTGTTGTTTTTGGTGGCTGCATCGACGAGGAATGATGTCCCGAGGACCTCTACGTCAATAGCTTCTGTTTCAACCTTGAAGCTCATGCCGTTTTGTCTTTTTACCTTAAAGAATGCTTTACCTTTGAGCTTTGCCACTCTTGCCTCTTTACCGTCAGACTGACTGAAGGCAAGAGTGGAGTGGGGATAAAGCTGCACTTCAGATCCGTCTGGCAGCGTTATCATTTTTTGTGTGTTATCTGTATTCGCATAGTGGGTGGTGTTTCCTTCTGTATTTCCGGAAAGATATGGCACAGAGAACAGTATGACAAGCAGTAATGACGCGGCGGCTACAAGTTTCCATGTTCTGCCATAGAGGTTGAACAATGATGGCCGATAGTGTAGCTTGGATTCTATTTTCTGCCATGCTTTTTCAGTGTCATAGCATCCTTCATCAGGCTTGTTCAACGAAGCTCCGATGAGTTTACGCAGTCTTTGGTATTCCTCAGTGTTGTCCGAAATCCAACTGTCAAGCTCGGCTTGTTGGCCGTCCGTCATTTTTTCGTTTGCAAAATGCCTGGCAAGCAGTTCGTTTATGTCTTCTTTACGGTTCATTTCTACTTATGGTTTATAACGATGGATAAGATGATAATGATAAACGCAGCCAGAGCAGATCTGTTTTCTGCAACATATATACGCAACAGTTTGATCGCTTTTGTCATTTGATTGTCTATTGTCTTTTCTGACAAATCCAGAGCCTTGGCAATCTCACGGTATTTCATTCCGTGGAGTTTTGCCATAAGGAAGATATCCTTGCATCTTGGAGGCAGAGTCGAAAGTGCTGATTCGAGTTTTTCTTCCACCGATTTGTTGTCGTCGGCATTGCTGTTGTCGTCGCACATATCGGCTGCTGCAGAGTTGCGGCAGTCTATAGGAACCATCTTATAGGCACGTTTTCGCAGGAAAGAGATGCTGCGGTTCTTAACGGCGGTGGTCATGTATGCGGCGAAATCAGCTTCAGGCATGGAGTCGAGTTTTTTGTTCCACACGTTTATGAACAGTTCCTGGACAATGTCCTCGGAGTCATCCATGTCGGAAACATATCCATAGGCTATGTTGCATAGCCTTGGATAATGTTTTTGAAATCTGCTCTTGAATATTTCCTTACTGTCGGCTCTCATTGTTGTGTATGTGTCTGTATTGTGTGACTGTTCAGAATCTGAAACTGAGTCCGGCTGTTACGAATCCTTTGTGGCCAAGTCCTGCTTCAAGGAATGCTCCGATGCTTTGGTTGCCAACCCTTATAGCTATTGGATTCACCTGATATGCAAACGATGGACTGAGGTCAGTCTTGCTTGCTGCAGATTTTCCAGCCTCTGTAAGTCCTGTTTCCTTGTGGCTTTTCAGATTTATACCGGCAGCGGCATTTCCGTAAAGCTCAACAACTCCACTTTTGAGGTATACGAATTCGGCTGTGGGCAGTATCATGAAGTTCAGCTCGCGTTCTTTTATTGATGGAGTCTTGTCGCTTGCAAGTGTCAGTTTGCTGCTTGTGTGTGAGAATCCAAAATCGGCGCCTACTTTGAAACGATTGATTGCATAGCGGTAGCCCAGTCCGTAAACAATGCTTGATCTTTCATCTGTGCGTTTGCTGCCTGTGATTGCATCTGCCATTCCTAATCCGAGAACGTCAACTGCAGACTGTGTAAGACCGTCGCTTGCCGAGATGCGTATCTCGTGTTTGTTCTCCTGGCCGTTTGTTACGTTGTTTACTGCGAATAAGCACAAAGATAATACAAATAATTTGAATTTCATATTGCTGTGATTTTTAATGATTAATAATGTCTTTTTGTGAGTTATTTTTGCCCTTATAACGCGGGTTATTCAGAATACCCCTATTTACAGCGCAAGAATTTTTTATAAATTCGAAAATTTATTATTTATGTGTAATCTGCGGCTTGACGTAAAATGAGACAGCGATTGCAATTGTTTTTTCATTCTGGGTGTCAGGTTTCTAGTCTGTATAATGCCATGATGACGCTATATGATTTTGCAAGGTAACATTCAAAATATGTTGACGATTATGCTCTTGGTGCGATATGCTGCGCGGTATACTGAATACACATGTTTGGATGTACGAACTGAAGTAAATAGATGTTGTGTGGATTTACTTTGTATAATATATTTATTCGAAATAGTTTTTATTCGGAGATGCAAGTTATTGTAGGCAAGTGCGTTTGATTTATAGACAGAATCTAAAAAATCTTTAATATGAAAATTTGCAGTATTATTAATTCCTTTTGGCTGATAGTGTGTGTTTTTTGTCTTGTCTCATGTGATGAGGAGAGTGATTTTATCTCAGGGCCTACTACAAGTAGCACCATAATAAGCGGAGTTGCACGTACTGCCGATGGCAAGCCGCTTGCGGGAGTGCAGGTGAGTCTCGACTATAAAGAGTCGGTATGGCTGGGCCAGCAGGTTACGCGTCATAAGGCTAAAGGCGTGACCGACAACGAAGGAAATTATCGTCTGTACTTCGAGTTGCGTGACGATGAGTTGTGCGACAGTGGAAACGATGCGTCTGTAGCACGAAATTTTTATCTCACAATAGACCTTTCTTCACTTCCTGAAGATATGTATATAATGCCGAAAGACATCAAATCGGACAACGATGGACAAAAACTGCTCTTTTATTATGATAACCGCCATTTTGAGAGGGGCAAGTATTATACTCATAATCTCTACGTTTCACGTAAGTGCTGGATTGACGTAATTATTGTGAACAATGGCAAGATAGAGCCAAATGATAAGTTTGTTGTGTCAAATATGATAAAATATGGTGGCGACTATCTGCCTTTCAATTCTTATTATCGCGACGGTCGTGTGCTTATGGAATATCCGTTGGCTATGACGTCAGACCGTGAACAGACGTTCAGAGTGCCGTGTGCGCTCAACGATTCTAATAGTATTTACATCGGATGCATGGAGGGTGGGGTAGGTTCGTATGATGCTGTTACACCTGTCAAGAAGGTCTTTGTAACAGAAGACGGACCGCAGTCTGTAAGGTTTGAGATTGACGCTGCTGAGTGAAACAGATAATATGGTTTAATTGACAGAAATTATGATATGAAACATGACCGGCTTGTATGGCTCATCTACAGGTATACGTATTTCGTAGAATTCATATAATTAAGGCTGTCCTTTTTTTATTTAGGGACAGCCTTACATTTGTGTTAAATTATGTATGAATTGGTTTTCTAATTTTTCTCTTTAATCTCAAACGGTTTTATGGCCTCAGCATTACCATATTTTATGTACATTTGATATTTGCCTGGTTTCAGGTCGCGTATGTCAATCATGAACGGAGCGACATATTTCACAGCTTTCACCATTTTTTCCTTTTTGTCGAAGATTACAACTTTTGCCTGCTCCTGTGTCGGCAAAGTCAGACGTATGCCTGCATTGTTAGGTGTGAAGGTGACACGTACATCATCGAGAGCTGTAGCGTAGTTTATCGGCAGTTCCGTAACATCTTTTGGTGAGAATCTTACCATTACCTTTAATGGTGCGCCTTTCACTCCGTTGGCTGGTGTCACGTATACAGGAATCTCTGTGCCTGGTTCAACTTGCATCATGTTGAGTTCTACATTGAGTGAACCATTATTGGATGCATCAAAGCCCAGTGTCGTGTTTTCAAAGACAAATGTCACTTCAACAGGTGTGTTATCTGGATTGTCCGCCGAACGGGCAACGCCCATGATGTATCCTTTGTTCTTGACGACATTGTCTGTCTGCATTTTCACCCAAGCTGTCTTACTTGGCTGTTCTGCACGTGAACGTGTGCTGTATTCACAGATGTAAAAAGCTTTTTTAGCAGCGTTCAGATGGTAGCCCAGTTCGTTGAGATTACTTACTTTTGAGAGACTTACGTTAGCCGGGAATGAGATGAAATTCCATTGACCTGGTTTGAACGTGTATTTCAGAATCAGTTTTTTCACTGAAGCAATACCATTATCCACTACGACCTGACCGCGCGATTCTGGATCGGCATAAACAGTGAGTTCATTTATTTCATCCCCATTGTTAAGTACAAGTTTTTCATTGCGTGCTACGGTTCTGTCGTTGCGTATATAGAAGCGACATTTCGTAATCGGCGAAGTCAGGTATTCTTCTGTACCTGGCTGTACGGCAGTTACTTCAATATATGCAGACTTATCCTCTGGAATTGTATGCACGTTCAGTACGTTACCTTCAATAGTTGCATATTCATAGCCGGCTGTAATATAGTATAGCCCCGTGCCACCAGAAGTAAAGCCTGCGTCAAGCGTATGTGTAAACGGCTTGCCGTAGGCCAATATAGCCGTTTCTGGCCATGTGGCTTTCTGAGCTTTTCTTACATCTTTTTTTAGATAAACACGTCCAAGTGGGAAGTTCATGTGGTCTTGAGCGTTATCATCAATTATATTACCCGTAATGACAATATCCGTCTGTCCATCGATTGGAATTTCATACTTACGCAGATATATACCATCAGCCGGTTTCTTTGGGTTATTCTTTGCATACATGGTTTGTGTTTCCTTCACCTCATTGTTCACAGAAAGAGAGAAACGGATGTCGCCGCTGCTCTTGTCGTCCTGGATTCCGTAATACGTAAAAAAGCGTGAGTACGGACTGTCTTCAGCAAAGTTGAACG
>OLRN01000143.1_pt1 | contig 75014 bp, 65 predicted proteins | sample 1673001 | NCBI WGS metagenome assembly OLRN01 (sample SAMEA3136745, study PRJEB25190) | human gut metagenome | biome: human gut; feature: human-associated habitat; material: faeces | place: Austria | collected 2013 | reverse complement strand
TATGTTGGTTATAATTCTTTTCATCGTTTTAAATGGTATTCGAGATGCAAAGATAATATTTTTTTGGGAGTTATTTTATCTTAGGAGTTAAGGAGTTATGAAGTTAAGGAGTTAAGACAAATGACTTTTTGGGTAGTTAAAGTAGTTAGAGTAGTTAAAGGAGCTTGTTTAAGTGAAGAACGAAGAGTGAAGAGTGAAAAATTCGATACTCTTGTGGATTATTTGGAGTTAAAGTAGTTAGAGTCAAATGTCTTGTTGGGCATAATTTACTACTGGGCATTTGGATTTTTCGTTTTTCACTTTTCATTTTTCACTTAACTGCCTGTGCAACCGATATGAATCAACAAAGCTAATGTGCCGGCTGATTTGTAATCTGCCGGAATTGTGTATAAGGATTTTAATCCGCTTGCTTCCTATTTCTGATTAATAGGTATGAGTTTCGGATCGCAGATCCTAATACTTAATGCTGTCGGATAACATATCCGACAGAACAATAGCCTTGTTGCTTCTTGACATTTTTGTAGTTTCTTGTGGGTATAATCAACTTACTTTGCATTTTGATTCTTATTGTTGTTTCCTGACTTTTTATCGTTACAAGACTAATGCGCCACTTGTACAATAGATTTGAGCCAACAAAGCTAATGTGCCGGCTGATTTGTAATCTGCCGGAATTGAATATAAGGATTTTAATCCGCTTGCTTCCTATTTTTGATTAATAGGTATGAGTTTCGGATCACAGATCCTTATATTTTATGCTGTTGGATAGCATATCCGACAGAACAATAGCCATGTTGCTTTCTAATGTTTTTATAGTTTCCAAGCCGCAAATTCTTTGGATTTCCTTTTATCAGCAGTTCTTGCTTTAAGTAAAAACTTAGGACAAAATATTTTTTCAATCTGGAAAATAAAAAGATAACGGATGTTAATTACTCGGTGCAAAAATGCTAAATGGTTAACATTCGTTTGCTTATCAGGATGGATAATGAGGCAACAAACATGGATTTTGAGCTGTAAAAGCATGTTTTTAGAGTCATTAAAGGGTGGTTTTGAGAGTATAAGTCGGCCACTTTTGGAGCGTAAACGGCAGAGTAATATTTTTTAACTATTGAAGTTTTGAACTTGAAACGGCATAAGACATTGAATGACAATGACTTAACTATAAAACCTGGTTTTTGCTGTTTTTCACGCCAAATCACAGACTTGCGATGAGCATCGCTATTCTGAGAGCGTCAAACGGACAGAAAATGTCAGAAATATTTACAAATAAAGAAACGTTATTAAGTGAAAAACGTAAAGGGAAAAAGTGAAAAATCTGATATTCTTGAGGATTTTTGTTTGGGATTAAAGTGGTTAAAGCCAAATCTGTCATTAGACAGCACATTGCTTTAGCAATTTAGTGCTTTTATGCTTTGAGCCGTATTTTGGTTTTCTATTGGCGCAAGGAGCTAAGAGAAATTAAAAATTAAAAGTTAAAAATTAAAGATGAAAAACGCCTGACGGAAGTGAAAAGAAGGCGCAAAAGCGCAACTAAAAATGAGAAATTAAAAAATTAAAAGTTAAAAATTAAAGATGAAAAACGCCTGACGGAAGTGAAGAGAAGGCGCAAAAGCGCAACTAAAAATGAGAAATTAAAAAATTAAAAGTTAAAAATTAAAGATGAAAAACGCCTGACGGAAGTGAAGAGAAGGCGCAAAAGCGCAACTAAAAATGAGAAATTAAAAAATTAAAAGTTCCGTAAGCATCCGTATTAAATTGGTAAATTGTTATTCGTCTTTAAGAATAAAAATAGCAGGATGATATAAGAGTTGGAAGCTGTAGGGCGTCTGAGGCTATGTATCTATTCGTGAAATATAAGCGGACAGGCATCGGCTAAATGCAGCCTGACGCCTGTCCGTATTATCTGTAGTTGTTATGCCTATTTAATAAAAACATTGTTCATTTAAGCGATGTCGCATATTGATTGACGCGTACATCAGGCCTGAGTATCCGGTCAGTATTGTCTCAGGGCCGACAGCAGTTCGTTGTTTTCGCTCTTGCTGCCTATGGTTATGCGCAGGCAGTTGTTGCAAAGATGCACGTTGGCTCTGTTTCTTACAATCACGCCATTGCTTTTGAGATAGTCGTAAATGGCCTGCGCATCGTTCATCTTGGCAAGGAAGAAGTTGGCATCAGTAGGGTATATCCGTTCGCAGAAGGGCAGCAGTCTGAACGCCTCAATCATTCTGCCCCTTTCAAGCAGTATGGTCTTCACCCATTTGTCTACCTCGTAAGGCTCTTTGAGTGCTTCGATGGCCTGCCTCTGCGTCAGTGTGCTTATGTTGTAAGGATGTTTCACCTTGTTGAAGATGTCTATTATATCCTTTTGCGCAAAAGCCATGCCGAGCCTTATTGCCGCACATCCCCATGCGTTGCTGAAGGTGTTGAGCACAACAAGGTTAGGATACTTGGCAATATCGAGCCGCAGCGGCCGCTCTGAAGAGAAATCAGAGTAAGCCTCGTCGACCACTACAATGCCCTGAAACTCATTTATCACTTTGACAACCTCATCGCGCATGATGTTGTTGCCGGTAGGATTGTTGGGCGAGCATATCCATATAAGCTTAGTGGTGTCGCTGCATGCATGGAGCAGCCTGTCGGCTGTAGTCTGATAATTTTGGTCAAGCTCAACCGTGCGGTATTCAACATCGTTGATGTCGGCGCAGACTTTATACATGCCGTATGTAGGTTCTATGGCCACAACGTTGTCTCTGCCAGGGCATGTAAAGCAGCGATAGAGCAAGTCGATGGCCTCGTCGGAGCCGTTGCCGAGAAAAATCTGCTCGGGCCTTACGCCTTTTATTTTAGACAGTCGGGCTTTGACTTCGGACTGCTGCGGATCAGGATATCTGTTGTAAGGCGAGTTATATGGATTCTCGTTGGCATCGAGAAACACCTTTGCTGCTGTTGCGCCGCATTCGTTGTGTGCGCTGCTGTAAGGTTTCAGGTTCCATATATTTGGCCGAGTTAATTCTTTTAATGGCTTCATGGCTAATTTTGTCTTATGTTTTTTATTATTATTGTGATGGCATCATGTGTGCGTTTGTTTGAACTTATCCTGATGTCTGATAGGTCAGGCAGATTTATAGTATCGCCAAACAGGCGGCTTTAGACAATGCTGCAACTCACAATATAATTTATAAATTAATTAAAAATACATGGCAAAATTACTTCTTTTTAAGCATATCTGCAAAAATCGTTGTACTTTTGTATCCGATTTGCTGCAGATTGAATTTTATCTGCGTTTTTATTATGAAAATATGTACCAACCGTTAAGATTATTACTGACAGCCTTGCTTGTGGCGGTGATGCTATCGTGCGCAGAAAAGAAGAAAGAACCCCTTGTTACGCCATGGGGCGAGGTGCAGACAGACACAATATTGCCTAATGACAACTTTACAGTAAGCGACATTGTCGGCAACGGTGAACTTATAGCACTGACGCTGACCGGTCCGGAGACATACTATGATTATCGTGGCAGAGGTATGGGCGCGCAATATCTTTTGTGTGAGAAGTTTGCACAAAAGCTTGGAGTGTCGCTGAGAGTTGAGGTGTGTAAGGATACGGCAGAGATGGTTAAGCGTCTGCTTGCTGGCGACGCAGACCTTATAGCTTTTCCATTGCCTAAGAAGCTGGCACAGAAAAACAGGCTTATTGCCTGTGGCGCCGGTGTTGACTCTCTCGGTGTTCAGTGGGCGGTAGACACGGGAAACAAGGAACTGGCAGACAGTCTGAACAGCTGGTACAAGCCAAACATGCTTGCCGACATAAAGAAGGAAGAAAGCTATCTGCTGTCGTCAAAAAGCGTAAAGCGACATGTATATGCCCCCTTCCTTAACAGGGCCGGCGGCGTGATATCTCATTATGACCCGTTGTTCAAGAAATATGCTCCTGTTGCAAGATGGGACTGGCGCCTGATGGCAGCACAGTGTTATCAGGAGTCGTGCTTCGATCCTCAGGCCAGGTCGTGGGCCGGTGCCCGAGGACTGATGCAGATAATGCCCGGTACGGCTTCGCATCTCGGACTGGCAATGTCGGATATTCATGATCCGGAGAAAAACATAAGTGCGGCAGCGCGCTATATAAGCGAGCTAAACGGATATTTCAGAAATATCCCGAGCGCAGCAGAGCGGCAGCTGTTTGTACTGGCTTCATATAATGGCGGATATTTCCATGTTCAGGATGCTATGGCTCTTGCACGCAAGAACGGGAAGAGTCCTCACAGATGGCGCGACGTGGCGTATTATATTCTGGCCCTCGAGCAGCCACAGTATTATAACGATCCTGTGGTGAAGCATGGATATATGCGAGGCTCGGAGACGGTTGATTATGTCGACCGCATCCGCCAGCGTTATGCACAATATAGAGGAGTGCCTTATGGAGGAGCCTCTGTCAAGGGGTGGAGTGGCGGATCTTCGACTCCGTCATTCAGTCCGATGACTCCGCGTAAGGCAAAGAAACGCCATCGGTTTCATATCTGATGCAGTAGAAGTGAAGCAATGCTAAGCCGTAATTATACGGCAAAGGCTTGCCTTTGCCTGTTCTTTTGCCGAAAACAGTTATCAGGCAGCATGCGGATCAATGACTGATTGGGGTTAAATCCAGTGTGAGGATATCTATGGTTGAAAGTCTGATTTACTGATATCTGCTGTTATCAGAATGGTTTCATGATATCTGTAAATCCTTGGGAATGAGAGATAATGGTTTTATAAGAATTTGTGTGGCAAATGACGTCAATGATTATTTGTCTGCAAGTGATAAAGCTAGTCAATCATATAGCCTGCAATAAATATATTTCATTTACGGTTCAGTAGCTGTCTTGTGTCAGCAGTTTTCCGTCCTTGTACGCCCTTATACATCCTTCAGCGTCGTTAGACAATGTTATTGTGCCTCCGAGCCATTCGGTAAACGGCAGTTCTTCTGTGAGCGGGTAATAGTCTTTTACAATGCTGCCTTCAATCTCGATGGCATATTGTATAAATTCCTTGCTGCCGAATATAATTCTGTTTGCTGCTATTCGCCTTGGCATATATGTAAGGGTGTAAATTGTTTTGTTCAACAATTATTGTGCTTTAAGCTTTTGCGGTGTAGGTGCAATGCGTCTCATTTGCACAGGCTCGTTGGAAATTGAGCGTACAGGGATTGCCGGTTGGTTGGCCGGCTGTTTCGGCTTGCTTACAGAGTCGGCGCGTTTTACCGTATTAGTTCCATTTACTCTTTTTAGAGTGTCTCTGTCTATTACGCTATTGTTGCTTGTGCTTTGCGGTTTAGTGCGTCCGTTGTTGCGCATGCGTATGAGTCTTATTCTGTCTATAGCCAATAGGTTAAGGGCATTTTTGTTCTGATCAGATAAAGATTTGTTCAGATACACAAATCCCCTTATGGCTTTAATTCCGTTATTCTCAGTATCAGCAATGCTGATGCTGTAATTGTTGTTTGATGACAGATGAATAACGCTGCTTGCTATGCTGTCGTTCTTGAACTGTACGGCAAGCATGGCAACTCCGTCTCTGACACCTTCTTTGAAGATAAAGTTGCTGTTGAAGCTGAAAATGAGCTTGTCGCCTTCATGATACGTGCTGTCTGCCGTAATCTCGAACGACATAGTGTTGTAGGGAGCGTTAGGCATCAGAACGCACGACGACACACCTCTCCACATGTTAGACGTGTCTTTTACAGATGTAAGGTCTCCATATTTGCTTATGTCGTTAGCTGACGCTCCAAGTGCCAAGGCTTCATCGCTTAGGCGCTTAGACAGATTTTCGTATATTTTGTGCAGTCTGTCAGCATGCCGTACATAATAGACAAGCGAAGAATCGAACTCGGCCTGAGTTATTCCGTATTTCTTTAATACAGCCTGACGGTATAATGTCACTTCATACTTTTTCTCGTCTGAACCGTCATTGTTGACCATTGCATCCGCTAAATGGTAATCATACAATATATCCTCGAACTCGTCTGGCTGAAGGTATTTCCCAGGTACTTGAGGCTTGCATGAAAAAATTATCAGCAAGAGAGATATCAGCAGGAAACTTGTATTGATTTTCATTTTCGGCTAAATGATATTTGTGAGAGTTCTGTACGGCAAAACAGCAGAAGCAGAATTACGCCAACGCTGATGCAGGCGTCTGCAAAGTTAAAGACAGGACTGAAAAAGATAAATTCGTCTCCACCCCAAAATGGAACCCATTCGGGCCATGTCGTTACTATCAGGGGGAAATAGAACATATCAACCACCTTACCCATAAGGAATGGAGCATAGCCATGGCCAAACGGAACCATGTATGATACATAATAGGGTGACGAGGCGTTGAATATCAGCCCATAAAACATGCAGTCGATAAGATTGCCTATGGCACCGGCAAGCACCAATACCAAGCAGGCAAGATAAAATGTCCTGACATTCTTTTTTATCTGCCTGTAGATGTAGACGCCCAATACGCTAATTGCTACAATACGAAAAAGGCTGAGAACCAATTTGTTTATTATAGTCATCCCATAAGCCATACCGTTGTTTTCGATAAAGCTTATATAAAACCAATCAGTAATCCTGATGCTTTCATGCAGGCACATACTGGTTTTGACCTCAATTTTGATTATTTGGTCAATAACGAGAAGTATAATAACTGCAAATATGGCTATCAGCCCTTTTCTCTTATGTGTACTAATACTTTTCATTTAGTGATTTCTGGCATTCTTTGATGCAACGCTTAACGTCGCATGAGGAACGGCACGCAGGCGTTCTTTCGGTATAAGTTCGCCTGTTATACGGTCTATGCCATACGTTTTATTTTCTATTCTTATCAGTGCTGCTTCAAGTCCCTGGATGAACTTCTGCAGGCGACTGGCTTGCTGAATAAGCTCTTCCTTGGTCTGTGTGGCACTTCCTTCTTCCAATATCTTGTAAGTAGGAGATGTGTCCTCAACGTCATTACCGTCGGCATTCATCAGCGTTTTCATCATTTTGCTGTAGTCGCGGCGTGCCAATTTGAGCTTATCGTTAATTATGCTTCTGAACTCTTCGAGCTCTTCATCGCTATAACGTGTCTTTTCTGCCATAATATATAAATTTTAAAGTTAATATTTGAGGTTAAACTTTCTCAACCTTGATGTTTGCGTCAAAGTCATCGAAGTTAGTGTTCACACCGTCATTATCAGCCAATGTTATTGAATCGGCCAGTACTTGTCCCTTGATGTAGTCGGCAAAAGCTTTGACTGCTGTCTCGATTTGGGCGTTTGGAGCAATAGTAACGTTAATTCTGTCGGTTATCTCCAAACCGCAGTCTTTGCGCAAGTTCTGAATGCGGTTGATCAGTTCGCGGGCCATACCCTCGTTCTTAAGCTCTTCGTTAAGTTCTATTTCAAGAGCTACAGTGAGGTTGCCTTCGTTTGCGACAAGCCATCCCGGAATGTCCTCACTTATAATCTCAACGTCAGTAGCTTCAACAACAACCTCCTGCTCGTCGACATTTAATGTGATTTTTCCTTCTTTCTCAAGAGATAAAATTTCTTCCTGGCTCAGATTTCCCATTTGGGCTGCAATGCCTTTCATGAGCTTACCGAACTTCTTTCCCATTGTACGGAAGTTGCACTTAACTTTCTTGACCAGAACGTCTGAGCTTTCTACAAACTTAAGTTCTTTTACGTTTACCTCATTGATTACAAGGTCTTTAATTGCCTCGATGTGTCTTCTCTGACTTTCATCTGTTGCAGGTATCATTACAGACTGTAGCGGCTGGCGAACCTTTATGTTGACCTTACGACGGAGAGCCAAAACCATAGAGGTTATCTTTTGTGCCATCTCCATTCTAGCCTCGAGGTCTTTGTCAATAAGACTTTCGTCAGCAACAGGGAAGTCTGTAAGATGTACTGACTCGGCTTTATCGCGTCCGGTAGCATTCTCAAGATCTTTAAACAGCTGGTCTGAGTAGAAGGGTGAGAATGGTGCCAGAAGCTTGGCTATTGTTTCCAGACAGGTATATAATGTCTGGTAAGCAGACAGCTTGTCGCTGTCCATCTCCTTGCCCCAGAAACGTTTGCGGTTAAGACGAACATACCAGTTGCTCAAATCATCATTTACGAACTCGTCAATCATACGGCCTGCCTTTGTAGGCTCGTAGTCTGCCAATGAGGCGTCTACGCCTTTTATGAGAGAGTTGAGCTCAGACAATATCCAGCGGTCTATCTCCGGACGTTCTGCAACCGGAATTTCTGCCTGTGAATAGTCGAAGCCGTCAACGTTAGCATACAGGCTGAAGAATGAATATGTGTTATATAATGTTCCGAAGAACTTTCTGCGCACTTCGTCAACGCCATTGGGATCGAACTTAAGGTTGTCCCATGGAGCTGAATTGGTCAGCATATAGAAACGTACTGCATCAGTGCCATATTTCTCGAGTGTTTCAAATGGGTCAACAGCATTGCCGAGACGCTTACTCATCTTGTTGCCCTTAGCGTCGAGCACAAGACCGCTTGAAATGACGTTCTTAAATGCAACGTTGTCAAACACCATAGTAGCTATTGCATGCAGAGTGAAGAACCATCCACGTGTCTGGTCTACACCTTCATTGATAAAGTCGGCAGGGAATGCCAGATTCTTGTCTATCATGTCTGCGTTTTCAAACGGATAGTGAATCTGTGCATAAGGCATACTTCCTGAGTCAAACCAAACGTCTATAAGGTCGGTTTCGCGCTTCATAGGCTTGTTGGTCTTACTGCAAAGTATAATGTTGTCGACATAAGGCCTGTGCATGTCTATCTTGTCATAGTTGTCCTGTGAATAATCACCGGGCACAAAACCTTTGTCCTTTAACGGGTTGCTTGCCATGAATCCTGCTGCAACGCTCTTTTCTATTTCGTCATAAAGCTCCTGCAATGAGCCTATGCATATCTCGTTTCCGTCCTCATCGCGCCATATTGGGAGCGGAGTACCCCAGAAACGGCTGCGGCTCAGGTTCCAGTCGTTAAGGTTCTCAAGCCAGTTGCCGAAACGTCCTGTACCGGTGCTTTCGGGTTTCCAGTTGATAGTCTTGTTCTTTTCAACCATGCTCTCCTTGCATGCAGTTGAACGTATGAACCAGCTGTCAAGAGGATAATACAGCACGGGTTTGTCTGTACGCCAGCAATGCGGATAGCTGTGTACGTGCTTTTCTATCTTGAACGCCTTGTTTGCAGCCTTTAAGTCCATACAGATAGATATGTCGAGAGTCTCGTCTTTATCTGTAAGATTCTCGTCATAAGCATTCTTTACGTATCTTCCGGCGTATTTGCTCCATGCATCCTTGTTGACAAATTTCTCAACGAAGTCAGTGTCTAAGTCGTCAATAACGTAGTATTTGCCTTCGAGGTCTACGATAGGGCGATGTTCGCCTTTCTTTGTTATTAGCACTATTGGCGGCACACCGGCTTTTTTAGCTACATTAGCATCGTCGGCACCAAAGTTAGGAGCGATATGAACGATACCTGTACCGTCTTCAGTTGTTACGTAGTCACCAGGGATTACACGGAATGCACCATCAGTCATAGGCTTGATCATGGGCAGAAGTTGTTCGTATTTCATGCCGACAAGATCAGATCCTTTATAATGTGCAACTATCTTATAAGGTATAACTTTGTCACCTTTTTTGTAGCTTGCCAAATCGTTGTTCTCGTTCTTTGTATTGAAATATGAAGGAACAAGAACCTCTGCCAATACAACTGTCTCCGGTTCACCTGTGTATCCGTTGTATGTCTGTACGGCAACGTAGTCGATATTCGGGCCTACGCACAATGCAGAGTTTGCGGCAAGTGTCCATGGAGTAGTAGTCCATGCCAAGAAGTACGGCTTACCCCATTCTGTCATTTCAGGCTTCGGGTCAATGATAGCAAACTGAGCTGTTACTGTGGTGTCCTTAACATCGCGGTAGCATCCTGGCTGATTGAGCTCGTGACTTGACAGACCGGTGCCCGCAGCCGGTGAATAAGGCTGAATGGTGTATCCCTTATATAGAAGGTCTTTGTCATAAAGCTGTTTCAGAAGCCACCAAAGAGTTTCTATATATTTGTTGTCGTATGTGATATAAGGATTGTCAAGGTCAACCCAATAACCCATCTTCTCTGTAAGTTCTCTCCATTCTGCCGTGAACTTCATGACGTTCTCACGGCATTTCTTGTTGTAATCTTCAACAGAGATGTATTTCTCAGATTCCTTGTTGTCGATGTCTGCTTTTGTTATGCCAAGTTCTTTTTCAACTCCAAGCTCTACTGGAAGTCCATGGGTGTCCCATCCGGCCTTGCGGTGAACCTGAAATCCTTTCATGGTCTTATAGCGGTTGAAAGTGTCCTTTATCGTACGTGCAAGGACATGATGTATACCCGGATGTCCGTTTGCCGAAGGGGGACCTTCAAAGAATACAAATTGTGGACATCCCTCACGCTCTGTTATAGATTTTTGAAATACGTTATTCTTGTTCCAACTATCAAGCACAACCTTGTTCGTTTCTGTCAGATTCAGACCGTTGTGCTCGGCAAATTTTTTGGCCATATTGATTCTGTTATATAGTTTACTATTTGAGGCGCAAAGTTATATAAAAAAATTGTCATAACAAAGAATTATTTTAAAGTTTCATTTTATTTATAGTGCTTTTATACAAGATTTTAATATAGCATTTTGTCAACTTAAAGAATTTTTCTTGTTACATTTGCACTTGATTATAGTCTTCTTGAATTGATTGACTAATTGGCATTGTGCCGTGTGGTAAATATAATTAAGATTAAAGATGATTAGTAGAAGATTGATTTCAGTAATACTGATGACTTTGTGTCCGACTTTGTTTTGGGCTCAGACAGAGTTTGTTAAAGACTGTGGGCAGAAAGCTTTTCCGATGAAGGTTCCTGCCGGAAATTACAGCGGAATAACACCTGTGGGCGGCAATGAATATGCTGTCGTTTCGGATAAGTCTGCAACAGACGGATTCTTTGTATTTCGAATAGATGTTGATTCTGTATCGGGAGAAATTAAGGATGTTACGAATTTGGGCTTCAAAGGCGACTCTTTACGTAATGCTGACTGTGAGGCTATTGCGTATGTTCCTTCAACAGGAACGTTTTTCATTAGCAGAGAGTCTGATAATGTTATTGGTGAATATACGGCTGACGGCAAGGCTACAGGCCGCAGTCTGAATATTCCGGATGATTATAAAAAATGTGTAGGCAACTATGGCTTTGAGTCTTTGGCGTATGATGAGGAGGCACACTTGTTTTGGACCATAAATGAGAGCACAATGAATGGTGACGGTGAGTGTGCCACTTCGCTGAATAAGGTACGTAACGTGTTGAGACTTCAGGCGTTTGATGAAAAACTTCAGCCGGTGAAGCAGTACGCTTATCGTATGGATGAACCTATGGCAAATAAAAAATCGAGCAATTATGCAATGGGAGTAAGTGAATTGACTGCACTTGGTGACGGACGCCTGTTGGTACTTGAGCGTGAATTTTTTGTTCCAATGCTAAAGATTGGGGCTTTTGCTCAATGTAAATTATATGAGATTGTTCCTGAAGATGCAGAACCATTGTCCTCGGGCGAAGCGATTGGGGCTGATACAAAGTTTCTGAACAAACGGCTGGTATATTCCTTCGTTACCCGCCTTTCTCTCTTAGACTGGTCAGTTGCTAATTATGAAGGAATGTGCTTAGGTCCTAAGTTGGCTGATGGCAGCAGGACGCTTATTCTCGTCAGTGATTCGCAGGACAATTATGGAGGTGTCCTGAAAGACTGGTTTAAGACTATAGTAATACGTTGACGGGTAGGGCGCTTTTATGAACGTTATTTAGAAAACTTTTTGATTTTGACGCATTCAGACTTGCCATGTTCCGAATTTTTTGTGTTTGCCTTCAGAAAAAGAATAAAATGACACGTAAAATGCAATGCATTGTCTGTCAGTGTCTTATGCTGTTATGTTGCAGTAAATGTATTCTCCGATAGCCAGAATGTTATGATTTTTTTGAGCCAAACCTATGGTTTTAAAGGTGAAAAGCATAGGTTTGGCTTGTTAATTGCATAGGTTTTGTCGCGTTAAAGTGCCTGTTTCGATGATATTTTCAGGCTTATTTGTCAATAAATGCATGGATTTAGGCAGGTTTACGCTAAAATTTCTCTCATTTTTATAATGATTAAATTCTATTTTAGAGAAAACTTTGAACATAAATTAGTAATATTTATTGACATTATTTCTTTGTCGTCCTTTATTTAGACAGCTACGTTTTTTATCCAATATTATGGTTTGCAGGTGCGCATGATGACTTGTATATTTAAGTAAAATCATTTTCATTATAACGCATATTGTTCTAATTATACAAGTTTATTTATTCTTTTCCGGCCGTCTCGGTATAAGCTTTTTTGACATAGCCTGCTGAGCATATGAAAAATTAAATGCCAATATGTTCAAAATTAAACAGCAATTCAGCTAAATCTTAATATAAGATTTCTGTTTAATCTTGTTCGTATCCAATGGTCAGTTTGCGCAAGTCGTAGTAACTTCCGTTATAAATATTGAAATCAACATATCCTTTTATGCCCGGCAGACGTCCGGCGTCAGTATGCTGCCAAAATTTCCATTCGCCCGTATATTCAATTTTGTCGACATAATAATGCGCAATCCAGTAAGGGTAGTCGTTGAATACCGGTTCATTGAGATATGTCGTCTTAAATTTATAATATGTGTAAATAATCGGCTTGACATGGTATTTGTCTTCAACAATGTGAAGCCATGTAAGTACATCGCGCTGAAAATCCTCAAGGCTTACATCCTTTGGCTTGTGCTCAATGTCTAATACTGGAGGAAGGTCTCCGTCTTGCAGATATACATTGTTTAGAAAGAAATATGCCTGTGAGCGTGCTGAAGACTTGTTGCTCCAAAAATGATATGCTCCGCGTATGAAACCATATTCTTTGGCCTGCCTGAAGTTTTCTTTGAATTTCGGGTCGATGCGGTCTGTGCCTTCTGTTGCTTTTATCAATATAAATCGTATCGGGCACTTCTCAATCATTGCATTCTGCAAAAGTTCCCAGTCAATGTCTCCCTGATAATGGCTGATGTCAATACCTCTGATTTCGTAGCCCTCGGGATATTTCGCATCACCGTATATGGCTCTCCATCTGAACCCGAATGGCCCGACGAAAAAGTAATAGAAAAAACATACGTATAATGCTACGACGCCAAGTCCGCCCAACCACCATGCCCATCTGGGATATCTGTGAAAAAATGATGCCCTGGTATGAGAACGCCTTTTTTTGCCACATCTGTTAGTTGATGTAGTGTGCCGATTGTAGGTGTTTTTGTTTCTTGTACCAGTCATCATCTAAAAATAAAAAGAATGTGTAAAGGCCATGCCTTGTCAGCATTTACAGGCAAAACCGACCTTTACACATCTTTTTCGTATTATTGTAATATTATTCTTGTTCTAACTCAAGAGTCTTTGTTGTGCAGTCGCAAACTTCAGAAGGACCCCAATACTGGATAGGACCAGGATATATGAAGCTTGTCTCGCGTGCCCATTTGTCACGTATCTTCTCGAATGCCTTGAACGGTTTGCCGTCAAGTTCAACGAGAGCTTTGCGGATTACAGGCTTCATCTCGCCATTTCTGCGCTCCATGTTCATCATCATGGTGATTGGCACACCTCCGGCTCTCCACTCGTTTGTGGGCTTTGTTGTGTTCTTGATTATAGCCATGTATCCTGTCTTTCCGTTTGCAATCAGTTGAGCAGCGCTTGTTCCGAGTGCATAGCAGTAATTTGTGTCATAGTTAGAAGGAGCTGCGCAACGTCCCTCGTATCCGAAGAAGTGGTGCAGACATGCGAATTTGCCCTTGTATTTACCTTCTTCTTTCCACTGCTCAAGTTTTGCGTCGCACATATCAGAAAGAAGTCTTTCTGTTTCTATGAGAGAAACTTGAACGTTTCCGTGAGGATCACGGTCGAGTGAAAGCTGGCGGGCAACGTTAGCAGGCAGTGTGGCAAATGTCTGCTTGTTCTCTTCGCTCAGGTGAGCGAGTATGTATTCGCGCTGTGCCTCTTCGTCAAGTCCTTTGTAGTCATTGCCGTGAGCAGCCAAGAGGTCGTTCAGCTCTTCGATAAGTTTTCCGATTGAAGGAATAAATTCGATAAGACCTTCAGGTATGAGGATAACTCCGAAGTTGAGGCCTTGCTCTGCACGGTAGGCTATTACATTACAGATGTTCTCAACAATTTGGTTAAGAGTCATGTTCTTAGCCTTAACCTCTTCAGAGATGATACAGATGTTAGGCTGGCACTGCAGGGCGCATTCCAGTGCAATGTGGCTAGCAGAACGTCCCATCAGTTTAATGAAGTGCCAATATTTCTTAGACGAATTACAGTCGCGCTCGATATTTCCGATAAGTTCAGAGTAAGTCTTTGTTGCGGTGTCAAAACCGAATGATGTTTCAATCTGGTCATTCTTCAAGTCACCGTCAATGGTCTTGGGGCATCCTATAACCTGTACGCCATATTTCTTTGCTGCATAATATTCGGCAAGGACACATGCATTTGTGTTAGAGTCGTCACCGCCAATTATAACAAGAGCTTTAATGTTGAGTTCGCGTATAATTTCAAGACCTTTTTCAAATTGCTCAATCTTTTCAAGCTTGGTGCGGCCTGAACCAATCATATCGAAACCGCCAGTGTTGCGATAATCGTTGATGTAGTCTTCTGTGATTTCAATATACTTGTGGTCAACCAATCCGCCAGGGCCGAGGATGAATCCGTACAGCTTGTTGTTGGGGTTGAGACGCTTGATAGTGTCAAACAGACCTGTTATGACGTTGTGTCCGCCGGGAGCCTGACCTCCACTAAGAATAACGCCCACATTCATTTCGCAAGTCTGTGTCTCGTTACTGGGTTCAAATTCCACAACCGGCATTCCGTAAGTGTTGGGGAATAATTTTTTGATGTCTTCCTGATCGTCCACACTTTGTGTTGGAGCACCCTCTTTTACTTTTACAGAACCTTGAAGTGATGTCGGCAATTTTGGTGCGTAGTCAATTCTGGCTTTCTGTAATGCACTTTTTTCCATAATACCAAAATTAAATTAATATAGTTAGTTATAAATATAGCTTTTAGACCTGTGCAAATTTACGAATTTTTGTCAATATAGAAAAATAAATAAAATATTTTGAATAAAATAATGTTTTTTTTCATTAAACGGCTTGTGATTATTAATTTATTTATTACATTTGTTGTGTAAAGTTTTAGATAAACATAAAAAATAAGAATAATATGGCAAGCAAAAGAAATTTAAAGAAAATGATTAATTATATCTGTAGTGATGTTTTTTCTGAGTGTATGGCAGCATCATTATATAGTGGTAAGAAGGATACGGAAGACGTTAAGGCGATATTGTCGTCAATATTAATAGTACACGACAATTCTATTAGAAGAGTTTCGCATCCGGAACCAGGAATGTCAAAGAAATCATATTATAAAGATCTAAAGGACAAATTTAATGCTCAGATTTGCGAAATTGTTGATCATATAGTTAACATCTAAATAATTTATTCACGTCATGCTGCAAACACTTTGCAAGTGGCTTTTGTATAAAAAAGGTGGTTGGAAGAAAGATGTTACCGTGTCTCATCCGGATAAGTATATTATCTGTCTGGCGCCTCATACCAGTAATTGGGACTTTGTAATAGGACAGCTATACATGAGAGCCGAAGGCCTGAGAATTAATTTCATGATGAAAAAGGAATGGTTCGTATGGCCTCTCGGGTTTTTCTTTAAGAAAATAGGAGGTATACCGGTCAGTAGGTCTAAGCATACAAAGATGACCGACCAGTTGGCTGACGCCGCAAAGTCTAGAGACACATTCTATCTTTGTATAACGCCGGAAGGAACGAGATCTCGCAATCCTAATTGGAAAAAAGGTTTTTATTATATTGCTTTGAAGGCAGGTATACCAATACTGTTATATGGATTGGACTACAAAAGACATCTCATTCAATGTAATAAAAGTCTTGTTCCGTCAGGGGATATTGATGTGGATATGAAAATAATAAAAGACTATTTCAAGGAATATTCAGGATTACATCCGGATTTGTTTACTACTGGAGACTGATTTATGCAAAAGAAATTTTTTTTGTTCTTATTTAGTATACTCCTTGTCTCATGCGGGACACATCGTAAAATAGTGTCTTCACAAGGCAAGAAGGACAAAAAGGAGACTTCAGAAAAGAAAAGAGAAATAAAGGAGGATATCGAGTACAAGGGAATACCATGGGTTTATAATGGTTCGAGACCGATAAGTATAACAAAGGGACTGCAAAATCGACATCTCTCTGTTTATGCCAGCCATGGCAGATATTATAATAAGAATAAAAATAGGTGGCAATGGCAGAGACCAAATCTATTCTGCACGAATGAGGATCTGTACACACAAACAATAGTCGTGCCGTATTTAATTCCCATGCTTGAGAAGGCAGGGGCTGTGGTTTTTACACCACGCGAACGTGACTGGCAAAAGAACGAGATAATTATTGATAATGATAATAAGACGCTTTTGCCTTATTATACAGAGATAAATGTCGGCACAGAATGGAAAGATGCGGGAATAAAGGGCTTTGCCAATACAGAAAAGTATTATGATGATGGCGAGAATCCTTTTGAAAAAGGAACAACCAGGGCTGCTAAGGCTTCTGCCGTGAGGAATTGCGAGATATCATACCAGCCGAATTTCCCGGAAAGAGGTCAATATGCTGTTTATGTCAGTTATCCCACACATAAGAAAAGCGTTCCGGATGCTCAGTATATAGTGTATCATCAAGGACGTAAGACTGTCTTTTATGTTAATCAGCAGATGGGAGGAGGCACATGGGTTTATCTTGGCACCTTCGATTTTGATTCAGGATGTAATTCCGGTAATCGTGTTGTTCTGACGAATGAGAGTGCGTATAATGGATTTGTAACAGCCGACGCGGTTAGGTTTGGAGGCGGTATGGGTAATGTTAAGCGAAATAACATTATAAGCGGTTTGCCCAGATGCCTTGAAGGGGCTCGTTACTATGCTCAGTGGGCTGGTGCTCCAGACAGTGTATACCGGTCGAAAAATGGTGAAGACGATTATAAGGAAGATATATACACCAGGCCGTTCATGGCAAATTGGCTTGCGGGAGGTTCTTGTTTCGCTCCAACAATGAATGGATTGAATGTCCCTATAGAATTGTCTTTGGCAATACATAGTGATGCTGGAGTTGCTAATGATTATTCGTCTATAATAGGTACGTTGGCCATTAGTACGACATTCCCTAATGACGGTATTTTTTATTCAGGACTTTCACGCTCAAATTCTAAAAAGTTTGCAGGAATGTTGCTTGACGGCGTGAATAAAGATATTAAGTCTCAATATAAAAAATGGACGAAACGGGAAGTATATGATAAAAATTATGCAGAGACTCGGTGTCCGCAGGTTACATCAGCTATATTGGAAACGCTGTCGCATCAGAATTTCCCAGACATGATTTATGGCCAGGACCCCAATTTTAGATTTACGTTAGCCCGTAGTATATATAAGTCTATATTACGCTTTTCTTCTGAAATGCATAAAAAGCCTTATGTTGTTACGCCTTTGACTCCTGTTGACTTCAGGGCTGAATTTTATGCAAACGATACGATCCTGTTGAAATGGGATGCTCAGATTGATAAGACAGAACCAACGGCTGTGCCAAGTTCATATATACTTTATACGTCCGCAGGCAACGCCGGGTTTGATAATGGCATTAAGATAACAGGTACAGCATGCAAAATAAAGTTGCAGCCTGGTTTGTTGTATAATTTCAAAGTTTCTGCAGCGAATGATGGCGGTGAAAGTTTTACTTCTGAAGTTATATCTGCTGTATATCATTCTAATACCGCAAAAGACGTTCTTATTGTTAATGGATTTCAGCGTCTTTCTGCACCGGCTGTAATTGATGATGAATCTCAGCAGGGCTTTGACTTGAATAAAGATTTAGGGGTAACTGAAGGTAAAACTTTAGGTCTTTGCGGTAGCCAGATATGTTTTGACAAGACAAAGCTTGGAATTGAGGGGCCGGGTGGACTCGGTTACAGCGGAAGTGAACTTGAAGGATTTATAATAAAAGGTAATGAGTTTAACTACATACCAGAACATGCTAAGGCTATTATGGCATCAAATAAGTATAATATTGTAAGTTGCTCAAAATCCTCAATTGAAAATGGTAAGGTTGTGCTTGGCAATTATGACTGCGTTGATGTCATTTTAGGATTGGAAAAGGATGATGGCTATTCTTTAAATTATTATAAGACGTTTTCTTCTTCTTTCCAAAAGAAACTTACAGAATACACTGGAAATCTTATAGTCAGTGGAGCTTATGTAGGAAGCGACATGAAAAGTAATAAAGAACAGAAATTTTTAAATGATGTTTTGCACGTTACACATAACGGAATAATTGATATGCGGACAAATAATAAGGTAGAAGGAATGAATACCTCATTTGAAATTTTTAGTATGTACAATGATGTACATTATGCTTCTCCTTATATTGATGTGTTGAGCCCCGTTAGTCCGGCTTTTTGTGCATTAACAGATGGAACAGGAAATTCTATATGTGTAGCTTATGACGGTAAGGAGCGTCGTTCTTTTACAATGGGTTTCCCCTTCGAGTGTATAACGTCAGAAAAGAAACGTGCGGCAGTAATGACAGGAATTCTTAATTTTATTTTTAAATAGATTATAATATGGAAACTTACAAAATTCAAGCAAACGCATCTGGAACAAGAAATATAGCAGTGACGGAAGAGCATCTGAATACAATAAAGAAGTATTCTCTTTTGAAGAATCTTATTGACAGTAACGGCATTATTGATGAACCGGTGCTTGATAAACTTAAACTTAATGTCAGGTCTATGTTGGAGTCTTCTGCCGAGGTTGATAAGGAACTTCTTGATTTGTGCCTTGATGTGATTTATAATAATAACATGAAGGCTTTTGGCTTGTATCAGCTCGTGTTGTTGTTTATCAAATGGGAAAATGAAAACAAGTCATCTGACGATAACGAAAATAAAGTAAATGACTGATTATAGGCTTTCAGACTGGATACCTACAACTAAAAAGGAGGTTGAACTTAGAGGATGGGATGAACTTGATGTTATCTTGTTCTCTGGAGACGCTTATGTAGATCATCCTTCTTTTGGCTGTGCTGTTATTGCGAGAACTTTGGAGGCACAGGGCTTACGTGTCGCAATTGTTCCGCAACCTGACTGGCATGGTGATTTCCGTGACTTTAAAAAGCTGGGACGTCCGAGGCTGTTTTTTGGTATAGCGCCAGGATGTATGGACTCTATGGTTAATAAATATACGGCCAATCGCCGTCTTCGTTCTGAAGATGCATATAGTCCGGATGGCAGGCATGATTGCAGACCTGAGTACCCGACAGTTGTTTACAGTCATATCCTACGTAAATTATATCCTGATGTTCCGATTATATTAGGTGGTATTGAGGCTTCTTTGCGCAGGCTTACTCATTATGATTATTGGAAAGATGAACTGAAGAAATGTATTCTGTGTGATTCTGGAGCGGACATGATTATTTATGGAATGGGGGAGAAACCGATTACTGCGCTTTGTAAAGAGTTGCAGGAGGGACGCAACATTCATGAAATACATGATATACCGCAAACAGTGTATCTCATAAAGAAGAAAGATTTTGCCAATGACATTAAATCCGATGATCTTATCTTGCATTCTCATGAGGAATGTCTTGTAAATAAGAAGTTTCAGGCAGAGAATTTCAGGCATATAGAGGAAGAGTCAAACATGCTACATGCGCACAGACTTCTGCAAGAAGTTGACGGGTATTATGCTGTCGTAAATCCTCCTTATCCCCCCATGACAACAGAGGAACTTGACAGTTGTTATGATTTGCCGTATACTAGACTTCCTCATCCGAAATATAAAAATAAGCGTATTCCTGCTTATGAGATGATAAAACATTCTGTAAACATTCATCGTGGATGTTTTGGTGGGTGTGCTTTTTGTACGATAAGTGCCCATCAAGGTAAGTTTATCGTTTCAAGAAGTAAGCAAAGCATACTTAAAGAGGTTAAGAAGGTTATCGAAATGCCTGACTTTAAAGGATACATAAGTGATTTGGGTGGCCCGTCTGCAAACATGTATGCCATGTCGGGAAAGAATAAATCTATTTGTGAAAAATGCAAACGGCCGTCATGTATAAATCCTAATATATGTAAGAATCTTAATACAGACCATCGCCCTTTGCTTGATGTATATAAGGCCGTAGACTCACTACCCGGTATAAAGAAGAGTTTTATAGGAAGCGGTGTACGTTACGATTTGTTGCTTCATAGAAGTGATGATGAGAATATTAATAAAGCTGCAAAAGAGTATACACGCGAACTGATTTGCAGGCATGTTAGCGGCAGACTGAAAGTTGCGCCTGAACATACATCTGATAGGGTGTTAAAGTTAATGCGTAAGCCTCCGTTCTCTCAGTTTGAGTCTTTTAAAAAGATATTTGACGATATAAACACAAAGGAGAATTTAAGGCAGCAGATTATACCTTATTTTATAAGCAGCCATCCCGGATGTAAGGAAGAAGATATGGCAGAACTTGCTGTAAAGACAAAAAACTTAAATTTTCATCTGGAACAGGTGCAGGATTTTACACCAACTCCAATGACCGTAAGTACAGAGGCTTGGTACACCGGTTTTGATCCTTATACATTGGAACCTGTATTTTCGGCTAAAACTCAACGTGAGAAACTTGCCCAAAGGCAATTCTTCTTTTGGTATAAGCCGGAGGAGAGAAGAAATATCGAACATGAGTTGATGAGGCTTGGACGACCGGATTTGATCAGGCAACTATATCCAAGACCATTGCAGAATTACGCAAACAAGTCGAAGAATGAAAATAATAGAACAACTGGTAGTAGGAAAGAAAAGCCAAGAGAAGTGCGAAGACGGAATAATCGTTAATGAGAATTTCGCTGCTGTTATAGATGGAAGTACAAGCAAGACACCTATCCGTATGAACGGCTTGTGTTCTAACGGCAGATATTGCATGGAACTCATAAAGAATTGTATAAATTCTATTTCTAGTGACATTGATGTATATGGATTTTGTCAATATATGACAAAATCCATATATTCGAAATACATAGATTTAAAAATAGATGTCGAAAGATTGAAGTTGCATCCCGAAGAGCGTCTTACAGCTAGTGCGATTGTTTATTCTTCCAAGTTGAGGCAACTATGGATGATTGGAGATTGTCAGTGTCTTGTTGGTGGTTGCTTTTATGATAATCCTAAGCCTTATGAACAGGAATTAGCCGAACAAAGAGCTTTATTTTTACGTGAAGCAATTAATAATGGTATAACACCGGAAAGTGTAAGTATAAAAGATTGTGGAAGAGAAAGTATACTTCCGGAATTGGTAAAATGCTGCAGATATCAGAATGTTTCTTATGCTGTTATTGACGGTTTTGATATACCTATGGATAAAGTTCGTGTGATAAATGTTGACGAAGGGATAAATGAGCTTGTTTTGGCGAGTGACGGTTATCCGTTTTTGAAACCGACTTTAGACGAAAGTGAGGCTATGCTGGCAAGCCAGTTGGAGAACGATCCGCTTTGTATGAATACATTTAAAGCAACAAAAGGACTTATGGCAGGAAATAAGTCTTTTGACGACAGAAGCTATTTGCGTGTCGGTATATAGTTAATGTAAAACAAAATATTTCAACCGGCCAACAGTTATAAATTTAAATCTAAGACTGTTATTTGTCGCTGGATATACTTGTTGGCCGATTGAAATAAATATAAAGACTAAGTAAGATGCTTTTCTTTTTTATTCATTATTAATCCAGATTTTTAAATTTGAGCATGCACCAATCGTTTTTGCTGTTATTGTCAATAAGGGTCAGTTTAAGCGATTTAGCCTTTTCTACTAATATTTCAGTGTCACTTGTATAGAATCCGCTTAATATCAGCACAGCTCCCGCAGACATTTTCTGTTTGAACATATGCATGTCGGCAAGTAGAATATTTCTGTTTATGTTGGCTGTTATTACATCGTATTTGTCTTTTATATCTTTCAATACATTTGAATCGCCCAATAGTACAGACACATTCTCAACGTTGTTAAGAGTGCAGTTGTGAGTAGTGTTTCTTACGCTCCATTCGTCTATGTCATAAGCAGTTACGGCTTTGGCGCCAAGTTTAGATGCAACTATCGACAGAATGCCTGTTCCACATCCGCAATCTAAAAATAATTTATCTTTCAGTTCTGTGTTAAAAAGCTCGTTGATTATCATGTATGTCGTTTCATGATTGCCTGTGCCAAATGCCTGTTCTGTGTCAATTGTTATATTGAGCAGGTTTTCGTCTTCAACAAGTTGCGGTACATTGTTCTTATCGTGTATTATACATTTATTTTCAATGAGTATAGGTTTAAAACCTTGCTCCTCCCATGCGGCATTCCAGTTTTTGTCCTCAGCATCTTCAACGTTATAGGTTATCTGGATATCGTCTATAGGAAAGTTGTTAAGACATTCATCTAAAACTTCTTTGTTGAAGTTTTGTGTCTGAACGTAACCGGTTACAGTCGACATGACATCCTCGAATGACTCAAAGCCGGCATTGCCTGCAAAGTCACATAGAATGTCTTTTGCTGCTTGCAGAAGCATTTCGTCATCGATATTTCGTCCTTGATTGTCTGTAATGCAGAATTTTACTTCAAGATATTTCATACTACGTGTTAAATTTTTATGCAAATGTATAAAAAATAGGGGAAAACCTATTATGGTTTAGGGTTTTTCCCTAATTTTGCATTACAAGAAATTTTATTTTTGCATACAAGAAAATCTGCTTATTAAATTAAGAAGTGTAGAGAATATGAAGACAAAGGTATTATTTTATAATAATATTAGGAGGTGGGGTTTATGAAAAGAAATATTTTAGCATTATTTTTATTTGGTCTGATATCGTCAGGAGCATATGCTCAGGATGATATGTATTTTACGCCCAAGAAGACAGAAAAAGTTGTGAAGGAAGTGGCTCCTGTTGCGTCATATCATGAAAATCATATGGATGTAGACGAATACAACAGGCGTGGCTTTTGGGGTAATGAGGGATACGTCCAGGCCTCAGACACAACAGCTAGTGATGTTATTGACTTCAGCCCATCTGATTCGTTGCAGACAACTGCATATGCAGGGGCGGAAGGTGAGTATGATGAAAGTTATAATCCCGAGGACGACTATGTGTATAGCCGCCGTATGAGCCGGTTTGATGATTTTTATTGGTACGATCCTTGGTATTATGGGTGGTATGGACCTTATTGGTATGGCAGTCCATATTGGTATGCTTATTCAGGTTGGTATGGTCCTTGGTATGATCCATGGTATTATGGATGGTACAGGCCTTGGGGCTATGGATGGTATCATTCGTGGTATTGGCCTGTTTCATATTACAGACCCTATAGGGGCATAACCGGAACGAGCAATCACGGGCGTGTGAACTACGGCCACTCAGGAGGAGTAAACAAGAATTTCAGAGGTTATCGTGGCACAAATAACCGTGCTAACGCCAACCGTGGTTCTTACAACGACCGAAACAATAACTCGAATACAAATTATAACCGATTTAACGGTAACCGCAGAAATAATTACAATAATCAAAACACGATGCCTCGTCCGTCGTACAACAATGGCAGCTCATTCAGCGGTAGCCGTGGCGGCGGCTCTTTCGGTGGTGGTTCGTTTGGCGGCAGCCGCGGAGGTGGTGGCGGTGGACACTTCGGCGGTCGTAGATAGTTTGTTGGGTGAGATAAATTTTGTTACATAAAAATATTTTGACTATGAGACGTTTACTAATTATATTCGCGTCAACTCTTTTTGCATCATATATGTCGGCGCAAGAGACTTATGAAAATGCCAATATTGCAGGCGAAGACCTCAACGGCACAGCCCGTTATGTAGGTATGGGAGGTGCGCTTGATGCTTTAGGTGCAGATATTTCGACTATTGGTACAAACCCTGCCGGTATAGGTCTGTTCCGCCATTCGATGGCAAATGTTTCGTTTGGCTTCGTGTCACAGCAGGACGGTAAAAGTTTTGCAAACGGTAATACAACGAACATGAGCTTTGATCAGGCTGGTTTTGTGTATTCAAAGCGTACGGGACGAAACTCTTTTCTGAACCTTGCGTTCAATTATCATAAGAGCCGTAATTTCAATTACATACTTTCTGCTGCCGGTGCTCTTAAGGGCGCGTCACAGAATAAATTGTCTTACATGAAGGGAGCTGAAGGTGTGTTTAATATTTATAACGATAATGGTACATTCCTTGCAGATGATAATTCATTTAGCCAAGTTGACTATCTGTACTACAATGCCTTGCTTTCTGATGCAGACGGTGCATTCTATTATAACAATGCAACCAATTATATGTTCAACCGCGCCAATACCGGTTATATAGGCGAGTATGACTTTAACATCAGCGGTAATATAAACGATCGTGTATACCTTGGTCTTACCGTAGGAATAAGCGATGTAAACTATAAGGGCTATAGTGAATATACCGAGGCTCTTGTAGATGCTGACGGTGGATCTGTGGGAAATGTTACTCTTGCAGATGAACGTCGTATAAGTGGAAGTGGAGTTAATGTTAAGGCAGGTGTCATTATACGTCCTATAGAGACATCACCTTTCCGTATAGGTCTTTCTGTTGCAACGCCTACATGGTATGATTTGACAACGTCAAACTATACAACCTTGGCAAACAACTCAAGTGTAGGTATGTATGATTCTGGCGAAATAGGCGAGAGCTATGACTTTAAACTTTATACACCTTGGAAGTTTGGCGTGAGCCTTGGTACCACAGTGGGCAATTATCTGGCCATCGGTGCAGAATATGAGTATGCCGATTATGGATGTATTGATTCAAGAGTAAACACTGGCGGAGGATATGACTGGTATTATGATGAATATTGGGAGAGCAGTGCAAGCGATAACGCAATGAACAATCATACAGAAAACACTCTGAAAGGTGTCAGCACGCTGAAACTTGGTGTTGAGTTTAAGCCGGATGCAAAATTGTCTTTACGACTTGGATATAATTATGTTTCGCCGATGTATGAGAAATATGGATATAAAGACGGAACAATAAACTCTCCCGGTTCGTATTACAGTTCTTCGACAGATTATACAAACTGGAAGGCAACTAACCGTATAACATGTGGTCTGGGATATAACATAGGCAAGATGTCTTTAGACCTTGCATACCAGTATACTGTTCAGGACGGTGATTTCAGCCCGTTCACTAATTATTATGCAGGACCTCAGGATACTCCTGAAAATAATAATATTTGCGATGCTGTGAACGTTTCAAACAAGCGCCATCAGCTTTTGCTCACATTAGGTTATCACTTCTAGGCTATTATGGCTGCAACACCTACATGCAGTATGTAGGAAAAACGATTATACAGCCAGATAATCAGTCTCGATTTGCTTAGGTATAAATATAATTATGGCAGATATTTACACTCATAAGGTGAAAATATCTGCCATGTTATTTTTCTTGACATGCAGGCTGTCTCCTTTTGTCTTTAGCGTTTCCCGCGTCTTGTTCTGATGTTTCCTTTTGTGTGGCGGTTGCCATTTCTTTAATCTTTTATTATGACAAATGGGTGTATTTGCATGGTATTGTTTGTTTGGGCTAACTTATGATTCTGCGAAATAATCTTATGGTTAATTGCAAGTTGATGTGTGAGACGATGTCAGACATTTCAATATACATGCGCGGAATGTTGGTTTGGCATAAAAATAGGGCGGTTTAAAATAAAGCCGCCCTGTTTTTATAAAAGTATTCTCGTGTTACTATTTTATCTGAACTTCCTGATATGCCACAAGTCTGTCTGTACGTTCTCCCTGACCTCTGTAGTAGACTAAGGCTTGATATTTATTTTCTGTCTGATAGAAACTTCCTTCAGTAGGCATTATCTGCACAGTACCGGAGTTGTCGAGCATCACGATTTGATATGAGTAGTAACCCTGTTTCTGCATTATTGTTGCTTCATAGCACTGGGTGGCATCGTTGTATGTCATTTGGTAGTCCGGCGTAAACCAGTCGTTGGTCCATGTGGCATTCAGATATACTGTGCCGTTGACTTTCTGAGGGCATTTCAGCCTGTAGTGCACGAATACGTATTCTGATGAAATGTCGTTCTCAATATTGTCACTGTTGCGTATGTAGAATGCTCCGTTGGCATCTTCATCATAGACATAATTCAGCCGCGGCTCGCACATGAACGGATATACATTATAGTTCTTGCCGTCCCAGTCAATGCGGTCGATGCCCATTGTCGGGTGGCTGACGTCAAGAACTTCAAATTTGTGATATTCGTTTCCGGCAGGAAATATCAGGTCTCTGTTGTGATCCCATTTAAGGCCATTGGGCATGATGTATTGCGGTTTTGCATTCAGCTTGGCGTTATACCATCTTCCGTTTTGCATTACGGCAGTTTTAATCTGTGATGTCGGGTCGGTTACGTTGATGTTGCCATAGCTCAGCTGCATCGACACCTGCTGATGAGCCTTGTTAAAGTCGAGGTCTGTGTTTGTCGTAACGCTTAGCTGCAATCCCATTTGAGGCTCGAGTACCATGAAGCACGCCGTAAACACACGCCGGTTGTTGTCGTTTTCGTCATAAACAGTAAGTTTGTAGTTGCCGCTCATTTTCAGTTGGCAGTCTTCGTTCGGTATGCGCAGTTTGTAGTGTGTGTAAAGTACGTTTGTGTTTATCGACTCTTCATTATCGTCTATGGTGCTTCCGTCGGCAAATCCTTCGATGTAGTCGCTGGTAAAAAGCTGGTCTGACACCGTCCAGTCTGCATTGCAGTGCTCAATTTTGTATACATATCTGTGATAAGAATGCGTGAGATCGTCGAACCCGATGTTTATAATGTCGTTAGGACTGTTTCCTCTTAGTTTTATCACAGGCAGCGACATCCAGTTTTGTCCGGCCACCACTTGCAGCGACTTTATGTTTGGGTCATAAATTTCATGCCTTTGTGCATTGGCGCACGTGATGAGTGATGTCAGCAATGTTAAAAGTATAGTTTTCTTCATAAGGTCTTTTTTTATAATATATAACGCAAAGAATTTCTGTTTATTGCTTTTTGTAATCCCTGCAGGCGGTCTGCCTATTTTGTGTAGTTTCAGCATTCTTTTTTATTTTAAATAATGCTTTTGTCATTATTTTGTTGCCCTAATAAATGATTTGGGCTTCTATTTATAGCTTTTGTCGCATGTATAATTGTTTTATTTCGGAACAAGCCGTTTATTGCTGTTGTGACATTTAACGCTCCTGAAATGCCTGTCGCGTTTTGGAATTTGTAGTTTGATGGGAAAATGCGCTAAAATACTCATTTACTGCAAGTGCCTGATTATAAGCGTGTTACTTCCTTTTGACTAAAAACTGTAGCACTCCGCATATGTAAAATACGGCTTTTTGCAGTCTGATATGCCATGTTTTGTGGTCTAATTCATTGCTTTTTGCTTCGGATTTAAGTGCTTTTTGTATTTGAAATCACTTGAAATGATTATAAATACACGTCTAATAGTGAACGTGTGTTAACAATCGGCCAGTATGATATTCATGTTTTTAATCTTGATTAACGTTGCATTTTCTAAAACAAAAAATAATAATGTCCTGATTTTTTACTTTTGATGTTCCAGCGTTTTGTCCTTTTTGAGAACAATAACCGTTTTTGTCTTAATGTCATTGTGGCATGTTCCGGCTATGGTGCCGTTGCGTTGTGTCATATAATTTTTTGATTTTGACATGCTCCGATAGTCTACAATGTCAATAAAATCAGATATTTATTTTGTGTTGTTTTTATTTTGCGTTATCTTTGCATGATAATTACCGGTAAACGAAAGATATATGAATATAGCCAAAGTTAAAGATTCTGATTTGCGCAATGCTGCTTCTGCAGGTATGGATGAGTTCTTGAAAGTGTTTACAGACGCAATAATGGCGAGCGTAGGCGGAGAACTTACAGCCGACACAATGGCAGAACTCAATTCAGATCAGATAACGCTTCTTGCATATGACATACTGCATAATGAGGTGATGGATGGAGGTTTTGTTCAGCTGATTTATAACGGATATGGAAGTTTCCTGTTCCGCAACCCTTTTGCAAAAGCGATAAAAGGGTGGGGCATAGACGAGCTGGCAAGTCTTGTAAAAAAGGCCGGAAAGCTTTATTTCAAATATAAGAATGAAATAGAGCGCGAGTGCACCGACGATGAGTTTATGGCTATGTTTGAGCAATATCCCGAATTTGACGACCTCGATGACTTGTTCGTTGAGAACGAAGAGACCTGGACAGGGATGGTGGCCTGTTACGTGGATGAGCATATCGAACGTTTTGTAACGGTTGAGGAATAAAACAGATTGAAAAATGAACAAAGAAGAAGAACTGCTTAGAAAGAAAAGTCCGGTAAGCATCCGTAACAAGAAAGCCTCTTTCGAGTATTTTTTTGTTGATACATACACAGCCGGTATTGTGCTTACCGGTACAGAGATAAAGTCGATTCGGCTTGGCAAGGCTTCGCTTGTTGACAGCTTCTGCTATATACACAATGGCGAGATATGGGTCAAGGGAATGAACATTTCGCCTTATTTCTTCGGCTCATATAACAACCATGAGGCAAAACGCGACCGTAAGCTGCTTCTGAATAAACGCGAGATTCATAAACTTCAGGAAGCCACCAAGCAAGTAGGTTTCACCATAGTGCCCATATTGGTGTTTATTGACGATCATGGACGGGCAAAGATGGATATAGCCTTGGCTAAAGGTAAGAAGGAATTTGACAAGCGTCAGACGATGAAGGAGAAAGAAGACCGGCGCGAGATGGACAGGGCTATGAAGCATTATTAAGTTAAAACGTTGGCTTTATTATGGAACGTGTCATAAAGAATATAGTTTTTGATTTGGGCGGCGTCATTATGACCCTTGACCCTGCAGAGGCTTTGCGCCGTTTCAAGGCTCTCGGTCTGTCTGATGCCGAGCGCTATCTTGATTCTTACACGCAGTCAGGCATCTTCGGAAATCTCGAGGAAGGAAAGATTACTGCGGAGGATTTTCGCAGCAAACTCAGCAGCCTGACAGGGCACGAACTTACGTTCGATGAGTGTAAGCATGCATGGCTTGGCTATCGTAAAGATGTTCCGCAGCGCAATCTTGACTTGCTGAAAGAGCTTCGTGCCAAGGGCTATCGTCTTATTCTGCTGTCTAACACCAATCCGTTTATGATGGATTGGGCGTTGAGCTGTGAATTTGACGGAAAAGGCTCATCTCTCAACGACTATTTCGATGCTCTATATTTGAGCTATCGTCTTGGCATAATGAAACCTGCGCCTGATTTTTTCAGACAAGTGCTTGACAACGAAAATATTCTGCCGGAAGAGACACTCTTTGTCGATGACGGTCCGCGCAATGTTGAGGCTGCAGGCAAATTGGGGTTCATGACAATGTGCCCGGATAACGGTTCTGACTGGACCGGTGAGCTTCGCTCACTTCTTCATTTATGAAATCATGCGGCATATTTGTGCGGAATTTCAGACATATACAGATAAGATGTTGTAATAAATTGCTACTTTTGTAGGCGTTTAAAATAATATAAAATGGTTTTCAAGAAAAAAAGGAGATGGCATTGTCTCTCTGGTCAGCCGATTACTGACATGGATAAACAGGTTATGTATTGGGAAAACAAGGGTAAACTTGTGCCTACGCGTGACCTGATAAAAACTCCCGAGCAGATTGAAGGAATAAGACGAAGCGGAGTTATCAACACAGAAGTGTTAGACGAAGTGGCCAAGAATATTCATGAAGGAATGAATACTCTTGAGATAGACAAAATCTGTTATGACTATTGTGTAAGCCATGGCGGCACACCGGCTTGCCTTAATTATGAGGGATATCCTAAGAGTGTATGTACAAGCATAAACGAAGTCGTATGTCATGGCATACCAAAGGAAGAAGATGTGCTTAAGGAAGGAGATATTATTAACGTCGACTTTACTACAATACTTGACGGATATTATGCCGACGCTTCCAGAATGTTCATTATCGGCAAGACCACACCTGAGAAGGAGCAGCTGGTCCGTGTTGCCAAGGAATGTCTTGAGATTGGAGCAGAGGCCGCTAAGCCATATTGCTTTGTAGGCGATATCGGACATGCGATACAGAAGCATGCCGAGAAATATCATTATGGTGTCGTGCGTGATCTTTGTGGTCACGGAGTGGGACTTAAGTTCCATGAAGAGCCTGAAGTCCTGCATTTTGGCCATCGCGGCACGGGTATGCTTATTGTGCCGGGCATGGTGTTTACCATTGAACCGATGATAAATATGGGAACATGGCAGGTGTTCATTGATGCCGATGACAAGTATGGCTGGGAAGTGATAACCGGTGATGAGAAGCCGAGCGCACAATGGGAGCACACTTTCCTTATGACTGAACATGGTGTGGAAATTCTTTCAGAATGATTTTAAATTATGAATGACGTATATATATTAGGTATAGAAAGCAGCTGCGACGACACTTCTGCTGCTGTTCTTCGCAACGGCGTGCTGTTGAGCAATGTGACGGCTTCTCAGGAAGTGCATAAGGCTTATGGTGGTGTTGTGCCAGAGCTGGCTTCGCGTGCGCATCAGCAAAATGTCGTTCCGGTTGTTGATCAGGCTTTGAAGCGTGCCGGTATTGAGAAAGAACAGCTGTCTGCCATTGCCTTCACGCGCGGTCCGGGACTTATGGGCTCGTTGCTCGTAGGAGTCAGCTTTGCAAAGGGCATGGCCCGTTCATTAGGCATTCCCCTTATTGATGTCAATCATCTGCAGGGGCATGTCATGGCTCACTTTATTAAAGAGAGCGACGACGACCATTCTGCTCCTCCATTGCCGTTTATCTGCCTGCTCGTTAGTGGCGGCAATTCGCAGATAGTGAAGGTTAATGCCTATAATGACATGCAGGTGCTCGGACAGACTATTGATGATGCTGCAGGTGAGGCTATCGATAAGTGTTCAAAGGTAATGGGTCTGGGTTATCCCGGTGGCCCGATTATAGACAGACTGGCCCGTCAGGGTAATCCTCATGCCTATAAGTTTGCCGAGCCGCATATACCAGGATTGAATTATAGCTTCAGCGGACTAAAGACGTCTTTCCTTTATAGTTTGCGTGAGTGGATAAAGGACGATCCTGATTTTATAGAGCATCATAAGGAAGACTTGGCTGCCAGCCTTGAGTATACTATTGTTGATATATTGATGAAGAAACTCCGTCTTGCCGTAAAGCAGACAAATATCAAGCATGTGGCTGTTGCCGGAGGGGTCAGTGCAAATAACGGATTGCGCAATGCCTTCCATGAGCATGCGGAGAAGTATGGCTGGACAATTTATATACCGAAGTTCAGCTATACCACCGATAATGCGGCTATGATTGGCATAACGGGCTATTATAAATATCTTGACAATGACTATTGCTCAATAGATAAGCCGGCATTTTCAAAAGTAACTTTTCAATAAATAAATTAAATATGGATTTCGAAAACAAAATACTCAGCAGAGAGATAAGTCAGTTTATTTGGGAAAAAGGCAAGACATTAGGTACGGCGGAGAGCTGCACGGGTGGCCGTATAGCTGAAGCAATAGTCCTTATGCCCGGAGCGTCAAACTATTTTAAGGGCAGCATAGTCTCATATACCAATGAAGTTAAGGAAAAGGTGTTGGGAGTAAGTCATGAGGTTCTTGAAGAAAAGACAGCTGTATGTGAGGAAGTTGCCATTGAGATGGTTAAAGGAGCAATAAAATTGCTTAACGTTGACTATGCAATCTCTGCAACAGGAATAGCTGGACCGTCAGGAGGTACACACGAGAACCCCGTTGGAACTATTTGGATAGCATGCGGAAGTGCTGATGACATCGTGACTTTAAAACTTGAGGAAGATAAAGGCCGCGACCTGAACTTGGCTAATGCCACAAGCAAGGCTTTGCAGTTGTTCTTGCAGTATCTGACAGACAGACTTGCAGAGGACGCGCCAACAGATGCTGAAAAGCATTGATTGATGCCTTGAGCCGTTTGAATGTCTTCTTGTGCGATTAAGAACTCTCAAGTATCAGTCTTGACTTTCTTTAATAGTGCTAAAAAAAGATAAATATTTGATTATTAGCGAAAATGTTTTGCTTATTCAGAAAAAGTTAGTAATTTTGCACTCTGTTTGGAATAAGTATCAAAAGATTAAACAAAAAACGTAGATTGCAATGTCGAAGATTTGTCAAATAACAGGGAAAAAAGCTCAGATTGGAAATAACGTTTCACACTCAAAGCATCGTACAAAACGCAGCTTTGACGTGAATCTTTTCAGCAAGAAATTCTATTACGTAGAAGAGCAGTGCTGGATAAGCTTGAAGATAAGTGCGGCTGGCTTGCGCTTGATTAATAAGGTTGGCTTGGACGCAGCTCTTAAGCAGGCTGTTTCTAAAGGCTACTGCGATTGGAAGGATATTAAAGTTATAGGAGAATAAGCACAATGGCAAAGAAAGCTAAGGGTAATAGAGTTCAGGTTGTATTGGAGTGCACCGAAATGAAAAATAGCGGTCTTCCTGGTACAAGCCGTTATGTTACAACAAAGAACCGCAAGAACACTCCTGAGAGAATGGAGTTGATGAAGTATAATCCTATCTTGAAGAAGATGACTCTTCACAAGGAGATTAAGTAATAACAATTAAAACAGTTTTAGAAAATGGCAAAGAAAACCGTCGCTACCCTCCACGAAGGTTCAAAGGATGGTCGCGCTTATACTAAGGTTATTAAGATGGTGAAAAGTCCTAAGACAGGTGCCTATATCTTTGACGAGCAGATGGTACCTAATGAGGCTGTTAAAGACTTTTTTAAGAACTAATCTTTGAATATGAGATATTTTAAAAAGGCTGCAAATAATTTTGCAGCCTTTTTTGTTGTGGATGTGAGTTCATTTTACTAATTTTGTAGCAAAATATTTATTATGGGGTTATTTGGTATTTTTAATAAGAACAAAAAAGAAACTTTAGATAAGGGCTTGGAGAAAACAAAGCAGAGTGTTTTTTCAAAAATAGCCCGTGCCGTTGCAGGAAAGTCTAAAGTTGATGATGATGTGCTCGACAATTTGGAAGAAGTCTTGATCACGTCTGATGTCGGTGTTGATACAACATTAAAAATAATTCGCAGAATTGAGGAAAGAGTTGCACGTGACAAATATGTCTCAGTGTCAGAACTTAACGGCATACTTCGTGATGAGATTGCTGTCTTGTTGGCTGAAAATAACTCCGAGGACAATGATGATTGGGGACTGCCGCAAGACCATTCTCCTTATGTGATACTTGTTGTAGGTGTTAACGGTGTCGGAAAGACGACAACAATAGGCAAGCTCGCTTACCAATTTAAGAAAGCCGGCAAGAAAGTTTACCTTGGCGCAGCAGATACGTTCCGTGCAGCTGCTGTAGAGCAATTGTCTATATGGGGAGAACGTGTCGGAGTTCCGGTGGTCAAACAGCAGATGGGTGCTGATCCCGCAAGTGTTGCATTTGATACGCTAAGTTCAGCAAAGGCTAACGGAGCTGATGTAGTGTTGATTGACACAGCAGGGCGTTTGCATAACAAGGTCGGTCTTATGAATGAGCTTAAGAAGATAAAGGATGTGATGAAAAAGGTCATTCCTCAGGCTCCGGATGAGGTTATGCTCGTGCTTGATGGTTCAACCGGACAAAATGCTTTTGAACAGGCTAAGCAGTTCTCTGCTGTAACTCAAATAACAAGTCTTGCCATAACGAAGCTTGACGGAACAGCCAAGGGAGGTGTCGTGATTGGAATATCAGACCAGTTGAAAGTTCCTGTTAAATATATTGGATTGGGTGAGGGAATGGAAGACCTTCAGCTGTTTAATAAGAAACAATTTGTAGATTCACTCTTTAAGGTAGAAAAGTGAGAAAGAACCAGATAGATTTTATAACCATGGGATGCTCTAAGAATCTTGTTGACAGTGAGATTCTTATGCGCCAGTTTGAACTAAATGGATATAAATGTGTACATGACAGCAAAAATCCACAAGGGGAAATTGCTGTCATTAATACATGTGGCTTTATCGGTGATGCAAAGGAAGAAAGTATAAATACTATTCTTGAATTTGCACAGGCAAAGGAAGAGGGACGTATAAACAAACTTTATGTCATGGGATGCCTGTCCCAAAGATATAAAGCAGAACTGGAAAAGGAAATACCTCAGGTAGATAAATATTACGGGAAGTTTGACTTCAAACAGTTGCTTACCGATTTAGGTAAGGCCGAAGTGTTGGATTGCAGAAATAAGAGATTCCTTACAACTCCGCATCATTACGCATACATAAAGATTAGTGAAGGATGCGACCGTCATTGCGCTTATTGTGCCATACCGCTGATTACCGGACGGCACGTCAGCAGGCCAAAGGAAGAGATTCTGGAGGAAGTAAAGGCTTTTGTGGCATCTGGTGTAAAGGAGTTTCAGATTATTGCTCAGGAATTAACATATTATGGCATTGATATAGACGGTAAACGTCATATCGCTGATTTAATATCTGCAATTGCAGACGTTCCCGGTGTAGAGTGGGTACGTTTGCATTATGCCTATCCAACACATTTTCCTTATGAACTTTTAGATGTCATAAGGGAAAAACCAAATGTATGTAAGTATTTGGATATTGCATTACAGCATATTTCTGACAATATGCTTCAGGCAATGAAACGAAATATAACTAAGGAAGAAACTTATGCGTTGATAGAACGTATAAGGAAAGAGGTTCCAGGCATTCATTTGCGTACAACGCTTATGGTTGGCTTTCCTGGTGAAACCGACGAGGATTTTGAAGAACTGATGGAGTTTACCAAATGGGCGCGGTTTGAGCGTATGGGAGCTTTTGCCTATTCAGAGGAAGAAGGTACTTATAGTGAAATTCATTATAATGATGATATTGCTGATGATATTAAACAAAAACGTTTGGACCGTTTAATGGATTTACAGCAGAATATAAGTGGTGAGATTGCTTCTGAGAAAATAGGAAAGGTGTTTAAGGTCATTATCGATAGAAAAGAAGGTGATTATTATATTGGTAGAACTGAATTTAGTTCTCCTGAAGTAGATCCGGAGGTTCTCATACCTGTAAGTGAAAAACGTCTTCGTACAGGTTGTTTCTATAATGTGAAAATAACTGATGCAGAAGAGTTTGACCTGTATGGTACAGTAAACTATTGATTGCCTTATAGTATAAAATACCATAATTAGGCTGTTGGTAATGTTTGGCATCGTGTTTTTACGCTATGCTTGATTTAATATGAATGTTTTTGTATGAACAATAAAAGTTTTATTTCTGAGTTGTCTCAGAGAATGGGATATACGCAGGATGATACCCAAAAAATGGTGAACACAATAATAGACTCCATGAATGATTGTTTTCAGAAAGGGGATGTTGTGTCTATCCCTAAATTTGGTACTTTTGAAGTAAAAAAACGTCTTGAGAGAATAGTCGTAAATCCGGGAACTAAACAACGAATGCTTGTTCCTCCAAAACTTGTTCTCGGTTTTAAGCCAATAGCATCTCTTAAAGAAAAGGTTAAAAATGGAGGGCAGGGATAATGGCAAAGAATTCAGTACAGGAAATAGCCGCTGTGATAGCAGGCAAGCATGGTTTGTCGCAGCAGGATGCTGAGGCTTTTGTCTCTTCGTTTTTTGATTTGATAAATGAAGGTCTGCACAGCGAAAAAGCAGTTAAAGTAAAAGGATTAGGCACATTTAAAGTTATTGATGTTCGTGAGAGAGAAAGTGTAAATGTAAATACAGGAGAGCGTGTATTGATAGAGAGTCACGCCAAAATAACTTTTACTGCAGATCCTGTTATGCGCGATTTGGTGAATAAACCTTTTGCGCAGTTTGAAACTGTTGTGTTGAATGACGGGGTTGAACTTGAGGATATGGCAAAGGTACAGACTCCTGACGATTCTGATTTGAAAGATGACGGCATTGATGATGTTGATTCTGAAAATATAAATGATGAGGTTGATGAGACTAATTCTCAGGAAAGTAATACGGAATCTTTTAATATCATTAATAGCAACTACGATTTGCCTCAATTTGAGCAAGGTCGGTCGGATAACCAGGATTGTATTAGTGGCAAAGATTTAGAAGAAGAGACAGCATCTGGAAATACAGAAAATTCTGCTAGACTTATAAGTGGGCAAAATGACGACAAGGATTATTCGGAGCAGAATGCAGGTGGTCTGAATGATGATGATATTGCTACTGATTCAAAGCATGTAGATTTAGTTGGTGAGGATAAAAATGAAGAGGAGACAGGGGCGTCAATTATTTGTGATAATGAAGATGAAGTAGGTTCGCAAAATTGTGTACAAGATTCTAAAAATGTACTTGAAGGAGAAATTCAAACAGGGCAGAAAGAAAATGTTGAACCTGAAAGGTTTGCTAATAAAACCATAGAACAATTTGTCGCAACCGGTCGTATAGACGAAGTTCACGATGATTCTGACGTACAAAAAATACACAGCAAATCAGGCATGGCCTGGTATTATTGGATCTTTTTAATGTTTGTTGTTGCAGCCTTGGCTTTTTGGGGCGGTATCTATTGGAATGAAAGTAATACTAAGCCTGTGATAAAATATGTTACAATAAAGCAACCTCTTGCGTCTGCCAATACAAGTGTTGCCGATACGATGGCAAATAATGATTCTGTTAAATCTGCTGATAATAAGTTGAAGCAGAATTTACATGATTCGATAAATGTAAATAAAAATACGATAGAGAAGTCTGAAAGAGAAGGGAATGTGCCAACAAGATCATCTTCAGCTGCTGTTGAAAGAGCGGATTTGAAAAATGCAGCAACTGCAGTCAGAACCGGCGCTTATCGTATTGTGGGCACAGACAGAGTGGTTACGGTAAAGAAAGGCGAGACTTTGAGCAAAATTTCAAGGTTCTATCTTGGTGAAGGTATGGAATGCTATATAATGGTTCATAATGGAACTTCTGATATAAAGGAAGGTATGCGACTGAAAATACCAAAACTGGTGAGCAAAAAGAAGTAATAGTCACGATAACTTGTCTTAGTATTTTTATTCAAAAATAACGATATTGGCAGTTTGGGAGCTGATATGAGTTTTTATAAGATAATAAGCATTTCTCAATCTGTGTAAATAGTTTTACATTTGTATGAATAGTTAATATTGATTTCTGTCTTGAATCAGTTTTTATCCGTATGGGATATTCTGGGAAAGACAGAAATCAATCTGTTTTGTTGTAATGATATGGTTTAATATTGTCATTCTGAATAATATTGAAGTAGTCTCGTTTGTGCTATTGATATGGATAAAGCGCTTTATATTATAGGCATAATAAAGTAATAAGAAACTTTTTTAATATTATTTAGTCCCAAATTTTCGCACATCAATTCATAATGTAGTATTTTTGCGGGTAAAATAAGTGTAACAATAAAATTTGGAATTATGGCAGAATCTATAGATATCCGCGAGTTGAATATCTTGATAGAACAAAAAAGCTCTTTTGTAGCTAACATCACAGCGGGTATGAACCGTGTTATTGTAGGACAAAAACATTTGGTTGATACACTTTTAATAGGACTACTTAGCGATGGACATATATTGTTAGAAGGTGTACCTGGATTGGCTAAAACACTGGCTATTAAAACATTGTCTCAACTTATCGATTCAGAATACAGCCGTATACAGTTTACTCCCGATCTTTTGCCGGCCGATGTAATCGGTACAATGATTTATTCTCAGAAAGATGAGAAATTTCAGGTAAAGAAAGGTCCAGTATTTGCGAACTTTGTATTGGCGGATGAAATAAACCGAGCTCCAGCAAAGGTACAGAGTGCTTTACTTGAAGCAATGCAGGAGCATCAGGTAACAATTGGAAGTACGACTTTCAGTTTGCCGAATCCTTTTTTGGTAATGGCAACACAGAACCCGATAGAACAGGAAGGTACTTATCCTCTGCCAGAGGCTCAGGTTGACCGCTTTATGCTTAAAGTAATAATAGATTATCCTACACTTGAAGAGGAAAAACTCATTATACGAGAAAATCTTGCAGGTTCGCTTCCGAAGGTAACTCCGGTTATTACTGCTGATGATATTGTTGAGGCACGTAAGGTCGTTGAAAAGGTGTATATTGATGAAAAGATAGAACAATATATTGCTGATATCGTATTTGCCTCAAGATATCCTGACAGATATGGACTATCACAATTGAAGGATTTGATTACTTTCGGTGGCAGTCCACGTGCAAGTATTAATTTGGCTAGAGCATCACGTGCATATGCTTTTATCAAGAGACGCGGATATGTTATTCCTGAAGACGTACGAGCAATAGCCCATGATGTTTTACGTCATAGAATCGGTTTATCTTACGAAGCAGAGGCTACTAATGTTACAAGTGAAGAAATTATAAGTGATATAATTAATAAGGTGGAGGTTCCTTGATGGATACCCAGGACATTCTCAAAAAAGTTAGAAAAATCGAGATAAAGGCTCGCGGGCTCAGCAATAATATATTTGCCGGGCAATATCATTCTGCTTTTAAAGGGCGTGGTATGGCCTTTAGTGAGGTGCGTGATTATCAGTATGGTGATGATATACGTGATATAGACTGGAATGTTTCTGCGCGTTTTCATAAACCTTATGTCAAAGTATATGAGGAAGAGCGTGAACTTACGGTAATGCTTTTGATAGATGTCAGTGGCTCCTTAGATTTCGGAACACAGAAAACAACGAAAAAGGAGATGGTGGCAGAAATTGCAGCAACACTTGCTTTCAGTGCCATACAGAACAACGATAAAATAGGAGTTGTATTCTTTTCTGATAAAATAGAAAAATATATCCCTCCGAAAAAGGGTCGTAAGCATATACTTTTTATAATTCGTGAGATGCTGGATTTTCATCCTGAAAGTAAAAAGACGGATTTGAAAAAGGCTGTTGAGTTTCTCACAAGTGTGTTAAAACGTAGATGTACAGCATTTATTATGAGTGACTTCTACACGCATACCGATTTTGAAAACGCATTGACAATATGCAACCGTAAGCATGATGTAGTTGCTTTGCAAGTATATGACCCACGTGCCAAGTCGCTTCCTGATGTAGGTCTGATAAAAGTTTGTGATGCTGAGACCGGACATGAGATGTATATAGATACGAGCGACAAGCGATTGCGTGATGCTCATTATTCGTATTGGCTCAATAGACAAAAGGAACTAAGTTCTATATTTAATAAAAGCAATGTAGATAATATATCTATTGCGACTGACCAGGATTATGTAAAATCATTGATGCAACTGTTTGCCATGCGTAGTTAATAAAACATGTGCTGCGGTTAAATTGATTATTCATGATTAAATGAAACGTATTATTTGTATTATATCATTAGTGGCTTGTGTCTTAGGCCTATATGCTCAGGTGTCTGTCGAGTCAAAAATAGATTCGATAGAGATTCTTATTGGTGAACAGACAGATGTTGTATTGACTGTAACAGCCAAGGAAGGAGCTGTTATTAAAATGCCCGTATTTAAGCCTTCACAGTATATAACGCCAGGCGTTGAAGTGTTGTCTGATTCAAAGGCTGATACTTCACAATTGGATAATAATATTATTAAAGTAACAAAGCGTTATACTTTGACTTCTTTTGACGAGAATCTGTATTATATTCCGCCAATGAAGGTGATCGTTGATGGTAAAAAATATCAGAGCAAAAGTCTTGCCCTTAAGGTGTTGACTGTTCCTGTTGATACATTGCATCCTGAAAAGTTCTTTCCGCCAAAGGATGTACAGAATAATCCGTTTCAGTGGGAAGATTGGGCTTCTCCTTTTTGGTTTAGTGTGTTGTTTGTTCTTATGGGAGTGCTCGCATATTATTTGTGGACACGCCTTAAGGAAAATAAACCGGTCATTGCGCGTGTGCGAATAGTGAAAAAAGTATTGCCTCACCAAAAGGCTTTAAGTGAAATAGAGCATATTAAGTCTGATCGTCGATTGATGTCTGAAGATCAAAAAGCTTACTATACACTTCTTACGGATGTGTTGCGTAAGTACATCAAAGAGCGTTTCGGATTTAATGCAATGGAGATGACAAGTTCTGAGATTATAACAAGACTGCAAAACGAGAACGACAAGAAAATGGTAGACGAATTGAAGGAACTTTTCGTTACGGCAGACCTTGTTAAATTTGCCAAATATTCGACACTTATTAATGAGAATGACGCCAACTTGGTAAATGCAATAGAATTTATTAATACAACTAAGGTCGAAAATCAGCCTGTTGTTGAGCGAATAGAACCTAAACTTACAGAAACAGATAAACGTAATATGCGTTCAAGGACCATCTTGAAGGTTTCGATAATAGCTCTTGTGGTAGTAAGTATTTCGCTTTTGGCTCTTGCAATATATCAAGTTAGTTTGTTGATATAGGAGACTATAAATTATGGAATTTGTCAATAAAGAATATTTCTTGTTGTTGCTGTTGCTCATACCTTATTTAATTTGGTATTTGCTTCATAGAAAGACGAGTGAGCCTACGATGCGCATGAGTGATACACATGCATATCAGTATGCTCCGAAAAGCCTGCGTGTGCGCTTGATGTGGCTACCTATGTTATTGCGCATTATTGTTTTTGTGCTTGTTGTTGTAATTTTAGCTCGTCCTCAAACTCATAGTAATTGGGGTAGTCGTACAGTAGAAGGTATTGATATAATGTTGGCTATGGACGTCTCCACAAGTATGCTTGCTGAAGATTTGAAGCCAAATCGTATTGAAGCGGCTAAGAGTGTCGCATCAGAGTTTATCTCTGGGCGTCCTGATGATAATATAGGTCTTACCATTTTTGCCGGTGAAGCATTTACACAATGCCCAATGACAACAGATCATACGTCATTGATAAATTTATTGCAGAATGTGCGTACAGATATCGCTGCAAGGGGATTGATAGAGGATGGTACCGCAATAGGCATGGGATTGGCAAATGCTGTAAGTCGCTTAAAAGACAGTAAAACAAAAAGTAAGGTTGTTATTTTGTTGACAGACGGAAGTAATAATCGTGGAGATATTTCTCCGTTGACTGCTGCTAATATTGCTAAGAGTTTAGGAATACGTGTATATACAATAGCAATTGGAAGCAAGACAATGGCTCCATACCCTATGCAGGTTGCCGGTACGATACAGTATGTCAATATGAGGGCTGATGTTGATGTGAAAACCTTAAGCGAGATAGCTTCTACTGCAGACGGACAATTTTATCGTGCAACAAATACAGCTGAATTGAAAAAGATATATAAGGATATTGATAAGTTGGAAAAGACAAAGATGGACGTAAAAAAGTTTTCCAAGAGGTATGATGTATATCAGCCATTTGCATTGGCTGCTTTAATTGTATTTTTATTGGAAATACTGTTGAGATTGACAGTCTTTCGTCGTATTCCATAATAAATTAAATATAAGGTTATGTTCAGATTTGAAAATCCTGCCTTTCTATATTTGCTTATAATTATTCCGGTTATTATCGTAATACGATTGCTGGAGATGCGTAAACGTAAGCTTAAGCTGAAAAAGTTTGGTGATTTGTCCTTACTAAAGCAGCTCATGCCAGACGTTTCATCATCCCGTAAGTCGTTGAAATTCTGGCTGATGGTAGCGGCTTTGGCGTTGTTGATAGTTATGTTGGCACGTCCACAGATGGGATCAAAGATAAGTCAAGAAAAACGTAAAGGTATAGAAGTTATAATCTCATTGGATATTAGTAACTCAATGAGAGCTGAAGATGTTGTTCCGTCAAGATTGGATAAGAGTAAGATGCTTGTTGAAAACATGGTTGACAATTTTACAAATGATAAAGTTGGGCTTGTTGTTTTTGCAGGTGACGCTTTTATTCAATTGCCTATTACAAGTGATTATGTGTCTGCAAAGATGTTTTTACAGAATACAGATCCCTCATTGATAGCAACTCAGGGTACAGATCTGGCTGGAGCTATAGAGTTGAGCTCAAAAAGTTTTACCCAGCAAGATAAGGTCGGACGTGCAATATTGATTATAACTGATGGTGAAGATCACGAAGGAGGAACTATTGAGGCAGCAGAAAAGGCACGTAAGAATGGCATTAGGGTTTTTGTCCTTGGAGTTGGTTCAACAAAAGGTTCACCAGTGCCAGACGGTAATGGCGGTTATATGAAAGATAATTCAGGTCAGGAGGTGATATCTGCTCTTAATGAAGAAATGTGTAAGCAGGTTGCTCAAGCTGGTGGAGGCGCATACATACATGTTGATAATACAAGTCTTGCACAGCGCCAGCTTAATGATGAATTAACGAAACTTCAGAAGGGTGATATTTCTAGTGTCGTTTATAGTGAATATGATGAACAGTTTCAGGCCGTAGGAATATTGGTGCTTATTCTTCTGATTATAGAAATGTTGATTCTTGAGCGAAAGAACCCATTTTTCAAGAAGATAAAGCTGTTTAAATAAACAATAGATAAAATCTGCAATAAGTTAATATGATAAAACATCTTTTATTAATTATATTACTGGGGATATCCATAGATTCAATAGCACAGACAGATCGTCAGTTTGTGCGTGATGGAAATCGCTTGTATCACAAAAAGGCTTATGACAAGGCGGAAGTAATGTATAGAAAAGCTATTTCTAAAAATCCAGCCAATTCACAGGCTATTTATAATTTGGGATGTGCTCTTATGATGCAGAGTAAAGACTCTGCTGCTGTAGTGCAATATCTTAATGCGGCAAAAATAGAAAAAAATAAGCAAAGATTGGCTCTTGTATATCATAATATAGGAGTAATCTGTCAAAATCATAGAATGTATGGTGAGGCAATCAAAGCTTACGAACAGTCTTTGCGAAATAATCCGAAAGACAATGAAACACGCTATAATTTAGCTCTTTGTAAAAGATTGCAGAAGAAACAGGGTAATAAGAACAATCAGAACAAGAAGCAAGAAAAGGATAATAAAAATAAGCAGGACGGCAAGGATAAGCAGAACGATAAAGAAAAAGATAAAAATAAAGGTCAGGACAATCAGGCAAAGCCTAAAGAGGAGCAGATGAGTAAGGATAATGCAGAGCAGCTGCTTAATGCTGCAATGCAGAGTGAGAAGGCAACACAGCAGCGAATGAAGAAGGCTTTACAGAAGCCAAGTTCTCGTCGCTTGCAGAAAAACTGGTAATAATGATAAATTAGAAGTTTGTATTTATGAAAAGATATTTATTGATATTACAGCTATGTTTATTCTGTGTAATTGTATCAAATGCACAGAAACTTATAGTTAATGCACCTTCACGTGTTTCTGCAGGCGAAAATTTTAGGTTGACATATACAGTTAGTACCCAGAATGTTAGTGATTTTCGTTTGGGAAGTGTGCCTGAGGCTTTGGAAGTTATAACTGGTCCATACACATCTTCTCAATCAAGTTTTCAGATGATAAACGGTCATACAAGCAGTACTTCATCTGTTACTTATACTTTTATATTGTGCGCTTCAAAGAATGGTACTTTCACAATATCTCCTGCACATGTCGTTGCTAACGGAAGACGGTTAGCATCTAAAGCAGTGAAGATCACTGTTTCAGGGGCAAGTCAAAGTGGTAATGGCTCGCCACGTATGCATGATGATTCTGATAATCAACCTCGTTTGAGAGAAGCCGGCACGCCTATTCAAGGTGGAGATTTATTTATAAAAGTAAGTGCAAACAAGCGACGTGTACATGAGCAAGAGCCAGTCCTGCTTACATATAAGGTTTATACATTAGTTGATTTGACTGAACTTGAGGGCAAAATGCCTGACCTTACAGGTTTTCACACGCAAGAAATACCGCTTCCACAACAAAAGTCATATCATATAGAACGCGTAAATGGAAGAGCTTATAGGTGTGTGACTTGGAGTCAATATGTTATGTATCCGCAAATGACGGGTAAGCTTGAAATTCCGAGCATTACATTTACTGGTACCGTTATTCAGCAAAATCGTAATGTTGATCCTTTTGAAGCATTTCTGAATGGAGGTTCTGGATATATAGAGGTCAAGAAAAAAATTAAAGCACCAGGTGTGACTATACAGGTGGATCCTTTACCAAAACGTCCGGCTAATTTTTCCGGTGGTGTAGGTAAGTTTAACATTAGTGCACAGATAAATAAGAAAGAGATAAAGGCTAATGAGCCTGTGACTATTCGTGTTGTTGTCGGCGGTATAGGAAACTTGAAACTGATAAAGCAACCTGTTGTCAATTTCCCAAAGGATTTTGATAAATATGATGCAAAGATAACAGATAAGACAAAGTTGACTTCAAATGGAGTAGAAGGCAACATGATATATGATTTCTTGGCGGTTCCTCGTAATCAAGGTAAATATGAGATTCCTGCTGTAGAATTTACTTATTATGATGTGTCTACCAACTCATATAAGACGATTAAAACACAGTCATTTAAACTTGATGTTGCTAAAGGTGACGGCAGCGCAGGACTTTCTGCGGATTACAGTGATCTCAAAAACCAGGACATACATCCAATCAAGGAAGGTGATGTGGAAATTCAAGATTTGACAGATATATTTTATGGGTCAACATCTTATTGGGCGATATTGTCAGTGTTGTTTGCCATGTTTGCCGGAGTATTGATTCTTTTCCGCAAGCGTGCTATAAACAATGCAAATATTACAGATTTAAGGAAGAAAAAAGCAAATCGTATCGCAACAAAACGCTTAAAGTATGCAAGCCAGTTGATGGCTGCAAATGAACATGAGAAATTCTATGATGAAGTTTTGAGAACTTTGTGGGGATATGTAAGTGCAAAATTGAATATTCCTGTAGAAAGGCTTTCAAAAGACAATATTTCAGAGAATCTTATGTCTAAAGACATCGATGAGAATACAATTTCGATGTTTATTCATGCTATTGACGAATGTGAATATAATCGTTATGCGCCAGGAGATATAAAAGGTAATATGAATCAGACTTTTGAAACAGCAATGTCAGCAATAATAAAAATAGAAAATACATTGAGTGGCTCAAAGAAAAATAGTTCAAAAAGGTTTCTGGTATTTCTTGTGCTATTTTGTATTTGTGCATCAGTTGGTGCTGTAACAAAGAAGAATGCTGATGATGAGTATAAAAAAGGCCATTATCAGCAGGCAATTAAAGATTATGAGGAACTTTTGAAGAAAGGGCCTAGCGTTGAGTTGTATTATAATTTGGGCAATTCGTATTATCGTACAGACAATATAACTCGAGCAGTTTTGAATTATGAACGCGCTTTGCTGTTGGCTCCTGGAGATGCTGATATACGTTTCAATCTTCAGATGGCACGTTCAAAGACGATTGATAAGATTACGCCGAAGTCGGAGATGTTTTTTGTGACATGGTACAAGTCGTTGGTTAATCTTGCAAGCGTTGACCAATGGGCAAGTATTGCTATCGTTTGCATTGTTGTTGCATTAATTTCTGTTTTGATTTATTTGTTTGCTCCTAAACTTGTGTTGCGTAAAGTTGGTTTTTATAGTGCTGTCGTATTTGTTTTGGTTTTTGTTTTCAGTAATATTTTTGCTTATGAGCAAAAGCAGATATTGACAAATAGAACCGGAGCTATCGTGATATCGCCATCAGCTGGCTTGCGTAAGACCCCTGTGGCAAACAGTGAGGCAACGGTCATAGTCCATGAAGGCAGCCGTGTTGAGATAATAGATGACACCATGAAGGACTGGAAGCAGGTTGAACTTGAAGATGGACGTGAAGGGTGGATTTTGAATTCACAAATAGAACGAATATAAGACAAATAAAGTTATTAATTGATTAAATGCAGACATTAATAGAGATAGACCGCGAAATTCTTTCCTTTTTTAATGGAAGCGAATCATTGTTTCTTGACAATCTGGCTGTAATCCTTACGTCAGGATTGACATGGATACCGCTTTATCTCTCTTTATTATATGTTGTGATAAAGAATAATGAGACGATGAAGCAGATAATGCTTATTGTCGGGAGCGTTATTTTGTGTATAATATTGTCGGACGGTCTTACGGATTTTATTGTTAAGCCTTTCGTTGCACGTTACAGGCCATCATGGGATCCTTTCGTAAAATATACAATTGACATAGTTAATGGGATGCGTGATACTCAGTATGGTTTCTTCTCGGCCCATGCTTCAAATACATTCTGTATAGCAATGTTTTTCTCATTGCTTATACGTAATAGAACATTTACTGTGGCAATTATATTGTGGTCTTTGGTAAATTGTTGGACGAGAATGTACTTGGGACTTCATTATCCTGGAGATATAATTGTAGGTCTTACATGGGGAGCAATCGTTGGAATGATTGTTTATTTCTTATATATTAAAGCATATCTACGTATGCATCCCGGGTTTAATTATATTTCCACACAATATTCTTCAACTGGATACAACTATGTTGATATCAACATTGTTGTGTTAGTTTTAGTTTTAACATTGGTTTATTCCATAATAAGAGCATTGATATTTTAGATTTTCACAAAAAGATGGATACAAAACATATTAGGATTAAGGATTTTAATTATGATTTGCCAGAATCACGTATAGCAAAATTTCCTGTTGCCCAACGTGACCATAGCAAACTTTTAATATACGACAAAGGTAAAGTTTCTGAAGATGTCTTTTATAATATAACAGATTATTTGCCTAAAGGCTCGCTGATGATATTTAATAACACACGAGTTATCAAGGCTCGAATACATTTCAGAAAGGAAACAGGAGCCATTATTGAAGTTTTTTTACTTGAACCGGCTGAACCTGCTGACTATGAGCAGATGTTTCAGACAAATGGTTCATGTTCTTGGCTTTGTCTTGTCGGTAATCTTAAGAAATGGAAAGAAGGGGCGCTTAAGCGTGTCTTTGATATAAAAGGAACACAAGTAACGCTTACTGCAACTTATCGTCAGGAACATGGGACAAGTCATTGGATCGACTTTGCGTGGGATAATAAGGATATAACATTTGCGGATATTCTTGAAAATGTAGGTGAACTGCCAATACCGCCATATCTTAAACGTGATACTCAAGAGAGCGACAAGGTTACTTATCAGACGGTGTATTCAAAGATAAAGGGCAGTGTTGCTGCCCCAACCGCCGGTCTGCATTTTACTGAAGATGTACTTAAGGCAATTGATGATAAAGGTATTGAGCGTGAAGAACTTACTCTTCATGTTGGAGCCGGAACGTTTAAACCTGTAAAGAGTGAAGAGATAGCCGGACATAACATGCATACCGAATATATCTGCGTGCTTAAATCAACATTAAAGAAGCTAATAGAGCACAATGCATGTGCTGTGGCTGTTGGTACGACAAGCGTAAGAACTCTTGAAAGTCTTTATTATATAGGTGTGCGTTTGAGCAAAAATCCGGATTTGAAAGAAGAACAGTTACATATAGATCAGTGGGAGCCTTATGAAACACAGACAGACTTGTCGCCTGTAGAGGCTTTGCAAAATATAGTAGACTATCTTGACCGTAACGGACAGAATTCTTTCCATGGAAGCACACAGATAATCATTGCTCCGGGTTATGAGTATAAGATTGTAAAAATGTTGGTCACCAATTTCCATCAGCCTCAAAGTACTTTACTTTTGCTTGTCAGTGCTTTTGTGCATGGCGACTGGAAAACTATATATGATTATGCCTTGAGCCATGATTTCAGGTTCTTGAGTTATGGTGACAGTTCTTTGTTGATTCCTTAACATAATAAAAACGATTAACGATGAAAATAGGAGATAAAGTAAGATTCTTGAGTGAAGTTGGAGGCGGTGTCGTTGCCGGCTTTCAGGGTAAGAATATTGTTCTAGTAGAGGACGAAGACGGTTTTCAGATACCAACAAGTATAACTGACGTTGTTGTAATAGACAATGACGACTATAATATAAAGCATGATGTTCAGAATGTCAGTACGGTTAAGGATGAAGACGAAGATTATGATCCCGCCGACAGACCTGTAACTTTTACTGCACAGCCTGAAGAGCGAAAAGGTGGAGATGCGCTGTCTGTTTATCTTGGCTTTGTGCCGGTTGACATAAAAGAGATAACTAACACAAAGTTTGAGGTTTATTTGATTAACGACAGCAATTATTATATTGATTTTACTTACCTTACTGTTGAAGGTACAAGTTGGAATTTACGTTCTAAAGGAACTGTTGAACCTAACACCAAGTTGTTTATAGAAGAATTCGGACGTGAAGTGTTGAATGAACTTGAGCGTGTTGCCGTACAGTTTGTGGCATATAAGAAAGACAAAGGATTCCTGCTTAAACCTGCTGTTGATGCTCAGCTTCGTATAGATACTGTAAAATTCTATAAATTGCATACATTCCAGGAGAATGACTTCTTTGAGCAGTCTGCATTAATTTATACTTTGATTGAGAACGACAAGCCCGTACGTCCACTTGTAGTTGACGCAAAAAAACTTAAAATGGAGATGGCTCGAAAGGCGTCAGATGACAACAAACCGAGAGCTGTTGTTCAGAATGCTCGCAAGAAGTCAAAAGACGAACCGGTTGTTGTTGACTTGCATGCTAACGAGCTTCTTGATACAACTGCAGGAATGTCTGCTGCAGATATACTTAACTATCAACTTGATGTATTCAGAAAGACCATGGACAGCTATATGGGCAAACATGGTGTCAAGATAGTTTTTATACATGGAAAGGGTGAAGGAGTGTTGCGTCATGCGGTGATTCACGAACTCAACTACCGTTACAAGAATTGCTCTTATCAAGATGCTTCGTTTCAGGAGTATGGCTATGGAGCTACTCAGGTCACTATAAAGTAATAATACAAAAAAAGGATTTACATGCAAAACGGATTTATTAAAGTGGCGGCAGCCATACCTTCGGTTAAAGTAGCCGACTGCTCATATAACGTGCAGCAGATTGAGAGTCTTATAGCCATGGCAGAAGGAAAGGGTGTTGAGGTGATTGTTTTTCCGGAACTTTGTATTACCGGTTACACTTGCCAGGATCTGTTTAAACAGACACTTCTTTTAGAGCAGGCAGAAACTTCAGTTCTCATGTTGCTCGATTTCACCCGCAAGCTGGATATAATCAGTATTGTAGGTGTGCCTGTAGTTGTTGGCGATTTGCTGTTGAATTGTGCCGCAGTGATACAAAAAGGCGATTTGCTTGGGCTTGTTCCGAAGACATATCTTCCTAATTATAGTGAGTTTTATGAGAAACGTTGGTTTGCTTCGTCACAAGATTTGCAACCTTCTGAAATTCGTTTTGCAGGCAATAAGATTGTAGTTACGCCTCAGCCGACACTGTTTCGGACATGCGACGGAGCCATGTTTGGCGTGGAGATATGTGAAGATGTGTGGGCTCCGGTGCCTCCTAGCTGTAATCTTGCGCTCTCTGGTGCAGACATCATATTCAATCTTTCAGCCAGTGATGAGCTTATCGGTAAGCACGACTATCTTAAGGGACTGTTGGCTCAGCAGAGTGCACGTATGATTTCTGGCTATGTTTACAGTGGTTGTGGATTTGGCGAAAGCACTCAGGATGTGGTCTACGGAGGAAATGCCATTGCTTATGAAAATGGTCAGCTTCTTGCTGAAAGTGAACGTTTTGCTCTTGATTCTCAGCTGATAATTACCCAGATAGATGTAGAGAAGATTCGTAACGAACGTCGTACCAACAGCACTTATATAAATGCCCAGCGTGGACATGATTCGCGTATCGTAAATGCTCATACTGTGATGCCGCGTGACTTTGAACTTATACGTGATGTTGATCCTCATCCGTTTATTCCGAAGACTGACGACATGGAAAAAAGCTGTGATGAGATATTCTCAATACAAGTGGCCGGATTAGCCAAACGTCTTGTTCATACAGGATGCAAGACTGTTGTTGTTGGTATTAGCGGAGGTCTCGACAGTACATTGGCTTTGCTTGTATGTGTAAGAACATTTGACAAGCTGCAATTGTCGCGCAAGGGTATTGTAGGCGTAACTATGCCTGGCTTTGGAACAACAGACCGCACATATAACAATGCAGTAAATCTGATGAAAAGTCTTGGCATCACATTGCGTGAAATCAGTATTGCAGATGCCGTAAAACAACATTTCAATGACATTGGTCATGACATTAACGTGCATGATGTTACTTATGAGAACAGTCAGGCGCGTGAGCGCACTCAGATTCTTATGGATCTCAGCAATCAGCTAGGTGCTTTGGTTATAGGTACAGGCGACCTTTCTGAGCTTGCCTTAGGCTGGGCTACATATAATGGTGACCATATGAGCATGTATGGAGTGAATGCCGGGGTTCCTAAAACGTTGATAAAATATCTTGTCAAGTTTGTTGCTATGAGTGAAGACAGCGATGAAACACGAAGCATACTTCTGGATATAATTGACACTCCTATAAGTCCAGAACTTATACCGGCCGATGAGGCTGGCAACATAACACAGAAGACGGAGGATCTTGTAGGGCCTTATGAACTTCATGATTTCTTCTTATATCATATAATACGTTTTGGTTATCGTCCGTCAAAGATTTTTATGCTTGCACGTAAAGCTTTCGATGGAAGTAATCCTGAAGTTCCTTTCTATGATGATGAAACGATAAAGAAATGGCTTACAATATTTTTGCGCCGTTTCTTCAATCAGCAGTTTAAGCGTTCTTGTCTGCCTGACGGACCTAAAGTCGGCAGCGTCAGTCTTAGTCCGCGCGGCGACTGGCGTATGCCGAGTGATGCTTCGTCTGCATTATGGCTTAAAGAATGTGAGCAGATTTAAGAATTGGCCGACATATAAAAGCTGGAAAATTTGTTGTTGAATATGTCAGTTATGTGAAATAAGGCGTGCAGTTTGTCTATATGCAACTGTTCGCCTTATTTTTTCTCGGTACTTTTCATACATTGATTATTGTTTGTTTTGAGTGGGTTTTTAGTTCTTTATGCTGGTAGAAATATTATCTTGACACCATTTCTAAATTGTTTTTTGTAAATATTTTCTACCATTCAAATAGAAAACTATTTGTTTTTGACGCATTGAGAGCAGGTGCTTTATTTTCATTCTTATGTTTTGCTGCAAATTTTGCTCAAATATTATAATTTGTGTATATGCTTGATTTATAGGCGATTAGAGTAACAGCGCATATGGGCTTATCATATTGTTTTTGCAAAATGTGGCTTTTTAGAATGTAAAACCATAGATTTTTAAAGATAAACACATTGCTTTTAAGCAGCAAAACCAATGGTTTTACAATATAGAATAGTGCTTTTGGGCTTATTAAAGGCTCAGAAATGTGAATTTGTGTTATTATTCATGGCTGAATATACTTATATTATTAACGTAAATTTAGAACTGATTTCTAGATTAAAGAAAACTCTGGTCTTGATTTTTTACAGATTTTTCAAATTTTAGATTGTTAAAAATGTAAAGTAGATTGTATACGTGTAAGATGGCTTTCACTTTTAATTTAAGTGCCTGTTTTGATTATGATGTTGTCGTTATGCGTTGAATATATAAACTTTTTTATCATAAATAAAGGCCTAAGCCAAAAGTTAAACAGACTTAGACCTTTATTTATGATGCATATTTTTATCCATTATGTGTTTATGAGCGCTACAGATTATTGCTCTATTGCTGTTCCAGCAAGAACGTTTTAAATCTATTGAAGTCATTAGACATATTTACGGTCTGTTTTTTACCTTTCATGAAGTCTGCCAGCCGTTGCGGTATCTTAATTTCTGTTCCGATGATTTTTTCTATTGTGTCCTTAAATTTTGCAGGATGAGCCGTTTCACAGAAAATCCCTGTTTCATTAGTGTTAAGTAGATCTTTTAGCGCCTGATAGCCACAGGCTCCGTGCGGATCAAGTATATAGCCGTTTTCATTGTAACACTGTTTGACTGCGTTGCTTATTTCTTCGTCTGTGTATGTAGCTCCGCTTATCATTGATGCTATTCTTTCATGCGAGCCTTCATATAAGTCATATATACGCGCAAAGTTACTAGGATTGCCTACATCCATTGCGTTTGCAATGGTCTGTATGCTAGGTTTCGGCTCATAAACGCCAGTCTTCAGATAGTTAAAGAATATATCGTTGGCATTGTTTGCTGCTATAAAACGGCATATTGGCAGACCCATTTCTTTGGCAAATAGTCCGGCTGTTATGTTTCCGAAGTTTCCGCTAGGCACACATACAACAAGATTGTCAGTCAGTCCGTTGGCTTTCATTCTTGCGTAGGCATTAAAGTAGTAGAATGCCTGCGGAAGGAATCTCGCCACATTTATAGAGTTGGCAGATGTCAGTTTCATGCTATTGTTCAGCTCTTTGTCCATAAAGGCGTTCTTTACAAGGTTCTGACAATCATCAAACACTCCGTCAATCTCAATGGCTGTTATGTTGTTTCCGAGAGTTGTAAATTGGCTCTCCTGTATTTTGCTTACCTTGCCTTTGGGATACAGCACATAAACATGAATGCCGTCAACTCCCAGGAAACCGTTTGCCACGGCCGAACCAGTGTCACCGCTTGTGGCAACCAGCACGTTTACTATCTGTTGAGATTCTTGCCTGATGAAATATTCAAGCAGGCGTGCCATGAATCGTGCCCCAATATCCTTAAATGCAAGGGTAGGGCCATGAAAAAGTTCCAAGGTCCATATTTTGTTGCATATATTTTTTACAGGACAATCGAACGACAGGGTGTCATAGACAATCTTTTTCAATGCGTCAGTCTCTACATCATCGCCAAAGAATGCTTTGGCCACTTCATACGATATTTCCTGAAATGACATTTTGTCGAGGTCCTTGATAAACTCTTCAGGCAACTTGTTGATTCTTTCCGGCATGTATAGTCCACGGTCTTCAGCCAATCCGTTTACCACCGCATCGCGTAGTGAAACACATTCCGATTTTTTGTTTGTACTATAATATCTCATATCGCAGCTTCCTTTGGTTTGTTTTCAGTCTTTCATGAATGTTTTCATAAACTCGTTGAGTCTTAGCAGTCCGTATCCTCCATCTGCACAGCTCATTTCGTCGTAAGTCTTTACGTTGTCGGGTGTTATTCCGTCATGCCAGATTATGAACGGAACGGGCTCTTTTACGTGAGTGCGCACTTCTACCGGAGTGGGGTGGTCTGGCAATATAGCCATGCGCACAGGAGCATCTTTCCATGTCTTTATTTCTTCATAAATAGGTTTAATGATTTTGCTGTCGAGATTCTCTATGGTTTTAAGTTTCAGTTCGAGGTCCCCGTCGTGTCCTGCCTCGTCGCTTGCTTCAAGATGCAGAAAAACAAAGTCATCCGTCTTTAGCGCCTTTATCGCAGCTTCAGCCTTGCCTTCATAGTTTGTATCCGCAAGTCCTGTGGCTCCTTCTACTTTTATTATTTTCAATCCCGCATAAAATCCTATGCCACGAATCAGGTCAACTGCCGATATAACCGAGCCATTCTTGATTTTAGGGTACATATAGCATAATTTTTCCATGTCTGGGCGGTAGCCTCCTCCCCATGGCCATATGCTGTTGGCTGCGTCTTTTCCGCTTATGCGTCTTTCTTTATTGATCGGATGTTTCTCTAAAAGTTCTTGAGATTTTACAATCAGGCTGTTTATGAGCTTGGCAGTTTCATTACCTGTCATTCTGTTGCCGTCACGCTTTTCTTCCCATCCGGGTTCTGCTTTTACCAAAAGCCCTTTCCATTGTTCGTTCGGATAGTCGTGTGGTGGAGCACAAATTATGTGTTTGTTGCCTCCTCGTATTATGAGCAGGTGGCGATATTGTATTCCGGTAATGAATTCGATTTGCTCATCGCCGAGATGTTTGTTCAGATACTTTATAAGTATTTCTCCTTCTGAAGTATTCAGATGCCCTCCGTTATGATTTCTGATAACACCATTTTCAAGCGTTATTATGTTGCACCTCATGGCAAAATCATCAGGTCTCATGTCGTATCCGATGCTTGCTGCTTCTAGTGGTCCTCTGCCTTCATAGACTCGATTAAGGTCATAGCCTAGGATGGCAGTGTTGGCAACTTCGCTGCCCGGAAGAAATCCGTCAGGAATAGTTATTAGTCTACCTGTACGCCCTTTGCATGCGAGCATATCCATATAAGGCTTGTCGGCATATTGAAGAAGGGTTTTGCCTCCAAGTCTGGCGACGGGATGATCTGCCATTCCGTCGCCTAAAATGATGATATGTTTCATGTAGCCCCTCCTTTTATGGACTAAATGTTTGCTATGCTCATTATGTTAGCGAACACACCGGCTGCCGTTACACTTGCTCCTGCGCCGTAGCCCTGTATTAACATCGGGTATTCTTTATAGCGTTCAGTAGTTAGCATCACAATGTTGTTAGACCCTTCAAGATTATAGAAAGGATGTCCTTTTTCTACTGTTGTGAGTTCTACGCTGGTATTCCCCATTTCCATTTTTGCAACAAAGCGCCATCTTTTGTTCTGGGCTTCAAGCCGTTTGCGTTTCTGTTCAAACTCATCATCAAGCATAGGCAGATGTTTCCAAAAATCGTCCAATGAACCATTAAAGAATGATTCTGGAATGAAGAGTTTCTTCTCAACATTATCCTGCTCGGCTTTATATCCGGCTTCTCGTGTCAGGATGATGAGTTTGCGTATGACATCTATTCCGCTTAAGTCTATTCTGGGGTCTGGTTCGCTATAGCCTTGTTCTTTTGCACGTCTGACAGCTTCTGAGAACGGAACATTTTCAGACAGTTCGTTGAATATGAAGTTTAGCGTTCCGCTTAATACGGCTTCTATTTTCAGAATTTTGTCACCAGAGTTGCGCAGGTCGTTTATTGTTCCGATGATAGGAAGCCCTGCTCCCACATTTGTCTCAAATCTGAATTTAACACCTTTGGCAAGGGCTGTCTGTTTAAGTTTTATATAACTTTCATAATCAGATGAGGCTGCTATCTTGTTTGCTGCAATAACAGAGATGTTGTGCTCAAGAAAATCCTGATATAAAGCTGACACATCTTTGCTGGCAGTACAGTCTACGAATACGCTGTTAAATATATTCATGCCAATAACCTCTCTGCGTAGTGTCTCGGTGTCGGTAATCTCTGATTGTACAAGCTGTTCTTTATATGTGTCGAGGTCAATGCCTTCGCGGTCGAATATTGCATTGTGGCTGCTTGCGATGCCGACAACATTTAATTGCAGGCGCCTGTTTTGTTTCAGTTCATCATGTTGTGAGCGTATTTGTTCTATAAGTTTGCTGCCAACTGTGCCAACACCGCATATAAAAAGGTTAAGTACGTTGTATTCAGAAAGGAAGAACGAATCATGGAGAACATTGAGTGATTTGCGTAGATACATGCCGTTGATAACGAACGAAATGTTTGTCTCAGATGCGCCCTGGGCACATGCGATGACGCTTATACCGCTTCGTCCAAGTGTTCCAAACAGCTTGCCTGCTATGCCGGGAACATGTTTCATGTTTTCACCGACAACGGCAATTGTTGCAAGTCCTTTCTCTGCACGCATCGGGAACATGGCTCCTGTTTCAATCTCTTTGGCAAATTCTTCGTTAAGTACGTTTACCGCAGCTTCAGAGTCAGACTCTTTCATACCGATAGAGGTTGAATTTTCAGATGAAGCCTGGCTTACCATAAATACAGATATGCCATTATTTGCCAATGCAGTGAATATTCTTCGGTTTACACCGATTACGCCGACCATAGATAAACCGGTGACGGTAATTAATGCCGTACCACTGATGCTTGAAATACCTTTTATGGCTTTAGTATCATTGTTTATTTCTTTTTTTATTATGGTGCCAGGATTTTTCGGATTGAAAGTGTTCTTTACCCTTATTGGTATGTTCTTTATGCATACCGGATAAATCGTCGGAGGATAAATTACTTTTGCTCCGAAGTTGCATAACTCCATTGCTTCAATATAGCTGAGCTCATTTATGGTATATGCAGTTTGTATTATGCGAGGGTCTGCTGTCATGAAACCATCAACATCAGTCCAAATCTCAAGTACCTCAGCATCTAATGCCGCAGCAATGATTGCCGCGGTGTAGTCACTTCCGCCTCTTCCTAGGTTGGTTGTTTCGTCGGTATTCTTGTCTTTACTTATGAAGCCTGGTACAACAGATATTCGTGGCAAATCCTTGAATGTTTCGCATACTAAAGAGTTTGTCAGCTCACTGTCAAGAATGTGTTTACCATTCTTCTTATGTTCAGTTTTGATAAAGTCGCGTGCATCAAACCAGCATGCGTTTTTTATCAGTGTTGCTACAATGTTTGAACTAAGCCGTTCACCGTAACTTACAATTGCGTTTTGTGTCTTTTCACTGAGGTCGTGTATCAGATATACGCCATAATAGATACTCTTTAATTGTTCAAAAAGAGCATCTACGGTATTAAAAAGATTCTCACGCTTGGTTGTGTCTGTTATTATAGTGTCAATCATCTGATGATGGCGGTTCACCATGGCATCAAATTCTCTCTTATATGATTCATCTCCATTCAGTGCCATTTGAGCAGTAGACAAAAGCTTGTCCGTGATGCCTCCCAATGCACTGACAACAATTATTACTGATTGTTTTTTAGCTTCTTTTTCAACAATCCTCTTTAAGCACATAATGCTTTTAACGGAACCTACGGACGTTCCTCCAAACTTTAATACTTTCATTTTATCTCTTTTATTTAGTTGAGCCCCTCTGACAAATAGGGTTTACGCTCTGTTAAATTGGTCACAAATTTAGCAAGATTTCTTGTTTGTGGCAATTATTTTACATAATAAATTGCTATTTTTGCACAAAATTGGAATATTATGTTACAGGTTATATATAAACGGACGTTGCTGCTTGTCCTCGTTTTGGCTGTATCTTTTGTGAATGTAAACGGTCAGAAGAGAAAGTCTTATGAATTTTATAAGGATTTTCCAGTATACGCTGATAAATTACTTGCAGACTTGAAGTATCCACTGGCATGGGGCAATTGTAATGAAACAGATTTTGGTAAATGGAAAGATACAGCACGTAAAAAGGTGTTTGAATGTATGATGACACCGCCAACGGCAGCAAAAAGTTATGATATAAAGATACTTTCAGAAGAGCATAGAGACGGATATGTTGCCCGTAAAATTGAATTTAATCTTTCTGATTATTATCGTGTGAAAGCTTATTTGTTGATTCCTGATGGCAAAGGACCGTTTCCTGCTATAAATCTTTTGCATGATCATGGGGCGCATTTGTTTATTGGCAAAGAAAAGATGATAATGCCGTTTGATGAAGATTCTGCTGTTATTGCAGATGCACGTCAGTGGTGTGATAAGTTATACGGCGGACAATTCTTTGGCGATTATCTGGCAAAAAATGGCTATGTAGTGTTTTCTACTGATGCCCCTTTATGGGGAGAACGCGGTAGAGCGGAAGGTGTTGACCGAAAAAAATATGATATTATTGCAGGTAACATGATGATGTACGGAAGAAATCTATGCGCATTTATGACATATGATGATATCGCATCAACAGATTTTCTTGCAAGTCTCAATGTGGTTGATTCAGACAGGATAGGGTGTATTGGATTTTCTATGGGAGCTTACAGAGCGTGGATGCTTGCGGCTTTGTCTGAAAAAATTGCCGCATGTGCATCTGTTTGTTGGATGGTGACAACCGATGTGCAGATGACATGGAAGTACGGACGTAAGGAAAATGGAGGATTTGCTAACTGTATTCCTTCATTACGGCAGTATCTTGATTATCCTCATATTGCTAGTATTGCTTGTCCTAAACCTATGTTTTTTATTAACGGATTGAACGATAAGCTATTTCCTGTACCTGGAGTCAAAAAGGCTTATGCAATTATGCATGATGTGTGGGATAGTCAGAAGGCCGGAGACAGACTGGTGACTGAGTTAAGGGATATAACCCACTCATGTGGCATAGAAGAACAGAAGAGTGTTCTTGACTTTATGAATAAATTTTTGAAATAATATTTTGAATATGATAAGTGAATATCAATTACGTGTGCTGCCTCAACAGGCTTTCAATGAAGCAACAATAAAAGAATATATATCACGTGAAAAGGCTATTGATGCGAGGACAATAAAGCATGTCAGAGTGCTTAAACGTAGTATTGATGCCCGTCAGCGTACTATCTTTATTAATTTGAAAGTAAGAGTGTATATTAATGAAGAGCCTGAGGATGATGTTTTTGAGCATGTAGAGTATAAAGATGTTTCTTCAGCTCCTTCGGTTGTTGTTGTTGGAGAAGGTCCTGGTGGGCTTTTCGCTTCTTTGCGTCTTATAGAACATGGATTGCGTCCTATTGTTATAGAACGTGGTAAAGATGTTCATGAACGTAAAAAAGACCTTGCTGCCATTTCACGAACTCATAAGGTTGATAATGAAAGCAATTATTGTTTTGGTGAAGGTGGTGCCGGTGCTTATTCTGATGGAAAACTATATACAAGAAGTAAGAAGAGGGGTAATATAAGTAAAATATTAAATGTCTTTTGTCAGCATGGAGCTCCTCTTGCGATTTTAGCCGATGCTCATCCGCATATAGGAACAGACAAACTTCCGCGTGTTATAGAAAATATGCGAAATACAATATTAAAGTGTGGTGGAGAAGTTCATTTTCAAACAAAGGCAACAGGAATCATTGTTGAAAATGATAAGGCATTGGGTGTCGAGGCTGTAGATCTTAAAAGTGGTAATGAATTAGTCTTTAAAGGACCCGTGATTTTGGCTACAGGACATTCATCAAGGGACATTTATGAGTATCTATATAAGTCTGGAATAGAAATTGAAGCCAAGGGACTTGCTGTTGGTGTGAGGCTTGAGCATCCGGCCGAACTTATTGATCAGATCCAATATCATAACAAGAACGGACGTGGAAAATATCTGCCTGCAGCGGAATATAATTTTGTCACTCAGGTTGATGGGCGTGGCGTTTATTCATTCTGTATGTGTCCTGGTGGCTTTGTAATTCCTGCTGCGACAGGAAAGGAACAGATTGTTGTAAATGGCATGAGCCCGAGTAATCGTTCTTCTAAATGGTCAAATAGCGGAATGGTTGTTGAAATTCATCCTGAAGATATTGAAGGAGAGCGTGATGCCTTGTGCATGATGCGCTTTCAAGAGAATTTAGAGAAGATGTGTTGGCAGCAAGGCAATATGAGGCAGACAGCCCCGGCTCAGCGAATGGTTGATTTTACACGCTCTAAACTCAGTTATGATTTGCCTAAGAGTTCTTATGCACCTGGACTAATCTCTAGTCCTTTACATTTTTGGATGCCAAAGATAATTGCGGGAAGACTAAAACAAGGATTTGAAACTTTTGGAAGGATAAGTCATGGTTTCCTTACCAATGAAGCTGTGCTTATTGCCACAGAAACACGAACTTCTTCGCCAGTGAGAATCATGCGTAACCCGGAAACATTGCAACATGTGCGTATTCAAGGCTTTTTCCCATGTGGTGAAGGTGCCGGATATGCAGGAGGAATAGTTTCTGCAGGAATCGACGGCGAACGTTGTGCTGATGCAGTTAAGCAATATCTTAATATGCAGAACTAATAAAATGTTCGAATGGATTTATGTTAATCCGTATGTCATATTGACAGCATTATTTATTGGGACTGTTTTTATGCAGATTTGCTTTTTGTATGAATAACGATTTGAATTGGCTAAGAAGATAGATTTATAGGATATTTTATAAAAATAATTCACCCAAGATTACGTTGTTGAACGTCTTCTTGGGTGAATTGCTTTTATTTGGTTATAATAATCAACCTTATAGATATTTATACAAGTCCTTTGCCGTGGCAGTTCTTGAATTTTTTACCGCTTCCGCATGGACATGGATCATTTCGTCCCGGCAGCTTATCTTTATGAATAGGCATCTGTCTTCTAGGCTCTGCACTTTCTCTTGTATCTTGTTGTGCTGCTGCCTGTTGTGACGGATCTGTCATGTCGTCTTTTTGTTCTGTATAGCGTTGACTCCTTTGCTCCGGAGCAGCTTCGTGTACCTCTTCTTGTTGCATTTCTGGTATTTGTCCTCTCATAAGAATTCCGACGATTCGGTTATTCATTTGGTCTACCATATCATCGAACAGTTTAACACTCTCTAATTTGAAGATAACCAGCGGATCTTTTTGTTCATATGAAGCATTTTGTACGCTATGCTTCAATTCGTCCAATGCGCGTAGGTTCTCTTTCCAGCAATCATCAATAATATGTAACAGGATAGTTTTCTCGAATTGTTTTACGACACTCTTGCATTCAGTATCGTATGCTTCCTTTAAGTTACATGGAATATTGAAAATTCGTTTACCGTCAGTAATAGGAACCATTATACGTTCATATCTGTCACCTTGGTTTTCGTAAACATCCTTAATGACAGGCCATCCTACGCTTTGAATGCGCTCAGTTTTACGTTTGAAGTCTGCCATTGCCATTTGGAATGCTCTTTCTGCCAAATTGTCATGGCTATCGTTGGTGAATTCCTCCACAGTAAACGGACATTCCATTGATAGTATTTTGAGGAACTCATCTTTGCAGCCTTCATAATCGTTCTTTTCAATGATGTTTACAACGCGATCCCAGATGATGTTCGTAATATCCATTCCGATTCTTTCACCCATGAGTGCATGGCGACGCTTCTCATATACGACAGTTCTTTGTTTGTTCATGACATCGTCGTATTCAAGCAGACGTTTACGAATACCGAAGTTGTTCTCTTCAACTTTCTTTTGTGCTCTTTCGATATTTTTGGTAATCATCGGACTTTCAATACGCTCTCCATCTTTAAAGCCGAGGCGGTCCATAACTCGTGCGATTCTTTCACTTGCAAATAATCGCATAAGCTTATCCTCAAGGCTTACGTAGAATACTGAGCTACCCGGGTCTCCCTGACGACCTGCACGTCCACGAAGCTGTCGGTCAACGCGTCGGCTTTCGTGACGTTCTGTACCAATGATAGCCAAACCTCCAGCAGCCTTTACTTCTGGAGACAACTTAATATCGGTACCACGTCCAGCCATATTCGTTGCGATAGTAACGGCTCCAAGTAATCTTTCTTCAACATGTTGATTTCCGTCAGAATCTGTAACAGTGACCTTTCCTAATGTACTACGTCCTGCTTCTGCTACGATATTAGCTTCTCGTTGATGAAGCTTTGCGTTCAACACATTGTGAGGAATGTGGCGCATCTGCAACATCTTGCTTAACAGTTCTGATATTTCTACAGATGTTGTACCAACCAAGCATGGGCGACCAGAATTTCGCATTGCTTCAATTTCCTCTATGACGGCGTTATATTTTTCTCTGGCTGTTTTATAAACTCGGTCGTCCATGTCGTTTCTTATGACTGGCTTGTTTGTTGGAATCTCAACAACATCGAGTTTATAAATATCCCAAAGTTCTCCTGCTTCTGTACTTGCCGTACCCGTCATACCAGAGAGTTTATGATACATACGGAAGTAGTTCTGAAGAGTTATTGTTGCAAATGTTTGTGTCGCTTCTTTTACTTTTACGTGCTCCTTTGCCTCTATAGCTTGGTGTAGACCATCGCTCCATTGTCTTCCTTCCATGATACGACCAGTTTGCTCATCGACGATTTTAACTTCACCGTCCATGACAACATATTCGTCATCTTTATTGAACATGGTGTAGGCCTTCAGAAGTTGCTGTAATGTATGTACGCGCTCACTTTGAACTGCGTAATGATTCAGAAGTTGGTCTTTCTTATCAAGTTTCTGTTGATCATCAAGTTCTTTTTCATTTTCCAATGCAGAAAGCTGTGCTGTAATATCCGGCAACACAAACAACTCCTTGTCATTTACCTGTTTTGCCAGCCATTCTGTTCCTTTGTCTGTCAAATCAACAGAATTTAATTTTTCCTCAACAACAAAATATAAAGGTTCAACGGCTTCAGGCATGCGACGGTTGTTATTTTCCATGTAATACTCTTCCGTTTTGAGCATACCAGCCTTTATACCTTCTTCTGAAAGGTATTTGATTAATGGCTTGTTCTTCGGTAATGCTTTGTGAGAGCGGTACAGACTCAAGAAACCTTCTTCTTGAAGTTTTTGGTCGTTTTTCTCACGGCCTTCGTTTATTTTTTGTTTAGCCTCAGCCAAGAATTGTGTGGCCAATTTCCTTTGAACATCAACAAGACGTTCAACCAATGGCTGATATTCTTCAAACATCTGGTCATCACCATTTGGCACAGGACCTGATATAATAAGAGGTGTACGTGCATCGTCAATTAACACAGAGTCAACCTCATCGACAATTGCATAGTTGTGAGCTCGTTGAACAAGATCTGAGGGCGATATTGCCATATTGTCACGAAGATAGTCGAAACCAAACTCGTTATTTGTACCAAATGTAATGTCTGCTTGGTATGCTTTTCTTCTTTCAGGTGTATTGGGTCTGTGTTTGTCAATACAGTCAACAGATAATCCGTTGAACTCATAGAGCGGTCCCATCCACTCAGAGTCACGTTTTGCAAGGTAATCATTTACTGTAACGACATGTACACCGTTTCCGGTAAGAGCATTCAAGAATACAGGCAATGTTGCAACGAGTGTTTTTCCTTCACCTGTTGCCATTTCCGCAATCTTTCCCTGATGCAATACGACACCACCAAAAAGTTGGACGTCATAATGAACCATATCCCATTTCATATCGTTACCGCCGGCCATCCAGTGATTACTGTAGATAGCTTTGTCTCCTTCAATCCTAACGAAATCTTTTCTAATGGCAAGTTCTCTATCGAAGTCATTTGCAGTAACAACTACTTCCTCGTTTTCTGCAAATCTGCGGGCTGTATCTTTTATGATGCTAAAGGCTACGGGCATCACTTCATTGAGGGCTTTTTCATAAATTTCAAGCACCTCTTTTTCAAGCTTATCGATTTGAGCGAATATATCTTCACGCTCATCAATAGGTGTTTCTTCGATTTTTGCCTTCAGTTCAGCAATCTGTTTCTTTTGATCTTGAGCAGATTCTTGAACATACTTTTGAATTTCCTTTGTGCGGGCACGCAAAGAGTCATTATCAAGTGCTTTAATTTCAGGATATGCCGCCTTGACTTTTTCAACTAATGGCTGTATCAGTTTCATGTCTCTTGACGATTTATCACCGAACAATGACTTTAAAAAATTATTAAAACCCATATCTATAATATTTTATTTTCTTTTATGAATTGTGAGTATTTGTGTACAAAAGTACAAATTTATTGTAAAAAAGTTATGTTATTTTTAGCTTTATTTAATATAAAGGCAATGCTGAACATGCATTTGGGGCTCTAATCCTAATTATTTTTGCTATTGTAGGAGCTATTCTGTCTATTGTTACAGGTGTAATTAACTCCTCATGCTTTATTCCTGTCCCGTAAAAAATTACAGGAAAAGGAATTGCATTCCCTTTAGAAACATATTGCTGTTTTGTATCTTCATTTAGGAGTTTCCAGCCTGGTGAAACTTCAATTATTAAATCCCCACAATTGTCAGGGTTGTACCAGTTACGTAGTTTTGAATCATTCTTGTCGCCATATAGCATCAAGTCATTACTGGTAAACACATTCTTTATTCCTGAATTTTGTATCAAGAAAGATTGAGCACGGCTTAACAGATCACTTATATTTATACGCTTCAGCTCAATTTGTCTTAAATTTAAGAATATCTGATTGTAGAAACAGCTTTCAATATATTTGTCCTGTCCGTATATTGCGCCAAGATACATATTAAGTAAGTTGGCTGTTCTGTTTATATAGAAAGTACCACTAGGTATTCTGTATTTTTCGTAATTAATTTCTTTTTCATCGCAATATCCTGTACTTGTTACGACAAATAAAAGATTATTAATACCTATTTTGCTTTCGAGTTTTGATATTAACTTTTCAAGTTCTTTATCAAGTTGTATATATGTGTTTTGTAATTGTTGCTTGTTTATTTTTTTTACGGGAATCTTCACGCTGTATGTTAATGACAGCATATCTGTGATGTCATCAGTTCCCATTCCACAGGAATTCACGCATTCTAATGCAACATTTGTAATATTTGCATTTACATTGTCTTCAGTGAAATTATTAGCGTAAAGTAAATTATAAGATTCTAACCAGCTTGGAGCTTTTTTGAAATAATATTTAGATGAACACCAGCATTTGTTGTCTTTATTGAACCATAATGCTCCATCTGCAGCATGACCACCTCCGATAACTGCAGCATCACGCTCTAGAGCTATACTATATACAATGGCGTCACCTTCAGTTGCTATTTTAAGTTCGTCATTTATGGTCGTGGTAATGATATTTTTTGGAGATGCTCCTTCTTTTGTGAAGATACCTTCATAACTATTGTCATCAACACAATTTACGGGAATCAAAGTGTTTTTGTTTAACCATCTGAATCCTGTTATTCCATTGGATGATGGAGATGTGCCAGTGGAAATTGATGCAATTGATGATGCACGGTCCACTGGAGAAAACATATATTGTGCATTGCTGTATACAGCACCATTTCTTAGGAGTTTCTTTATTCCTCCTTCGCTATAGTACGGAATAAAAGCTTCAATGTAATCTGTCCTTAATTGGTCTATGGCTATATTTACAACCAATTTAGGAACAGGTCTTACATTTTGTGAGCTTATGTTTCCTATTGATGCAACTGCTAAGAATGTTGCTGTAATGTATTTATTTATCATTGTTCTTTTTACGAATAATGTTATATATGCATCTTATCAGCAAAGATAATGCCAAAATGTACGTGCCCTCAGCGTAGTCCTGAAACAGCCCTCCGATAAAGAAGCATGCGATTGATCCTGAGAGATAGTACCAAAGACGATTTGTCCTATTACGTTTTACAATATTGTATATATAAAATAGCGACAGAGGATTAAATAAAAATATTTGCAGATTTGTACTTGTTGTAGGATGCTTTGAGAAAAACATCATTAATAGTATCAAACCTATACAACCATATATAAAAATTAAAAGTGCGTCAAAAAGCCAAAAATTCTTTTTAAAGCATATTTCAATGATTGTAGTTATTATTATACATCCAAGGAATATCCATGCACAAGTGCTGGGTCGTAGTGGAAATCCTTTTTCATTATTTATGCTTGTCTGACACTTTACTACATCATGCTGGGATAGAATTAAAGGGCGAGTAATGCCATTTTTGTCTTTTATAGTGGCTTTCTTGAAGTCATACATTAAATTATACGGTAAGAATTGGTATTCATTTAGATTGGTCTTTCTGTCTGCTTTTGCGCCAAGTAAAATGTCATTGCCAAATCTTGCCCATGGGTCATTATCATTAAATGAATGTATTAAATCTCTGAATGACGGATATGACTCCTTTTTATTAGGATAACATACCTCCCCGTCAATGTTGTCAAGCAAGATGTTACGGGCGCGTGTGGTACAATTATCATAAAAGTAGTTATATCTGTATACTCTGTTCTCAGGTAAATAATTTTTTTCGATAGCTTTAATTATCTCCTTTTTTTCTTTAGCTGTGAGATTGAGAACTTGTTGTGTGACACTTCTGTTCTCATATCTGTATTCTTCACAAAAGGCATCAAATGGAATAATACCCATTTCATAATCAGTCAATCCGAAGATGAACCTTAGAATAAAAAAGGGGGCTTTGAATGAAAACATGCCATAATTGATGGCAATATCAATTCCCTTCTTTTTGTCGTTGTATCTGATGGCTGTATGCCCGTAAAGGCTATAGACCTCTTGCCCTGGTGCACAGGTCAACAAACTTATCTCTATCGAATCTCCGTCTGTTGTTAGAGACTGCACGCTATTACTGGCACTTATTTCGTTTGTATTTAGCGAAATAAGGCATATTATGGTCAGAATTATAAATGTTTTGAAACGTTTCACGATGCAAAAATAATTCATATTTCTCATTTAACATACTATTATTCCAATTTTTTTAATAATTTTGCACGCTGTAATTTAAAACAGTCAAGTGAATCTGATTATAGATATAGGAAACACGTGTGTGAAATTCGCATGCTTCAATGATGGACATATCATTGAATGTGTTCGTGTTGATAAAAGCGATGCAATATATAGACTGACTGATTTTTGTAATAAATACCATTTTAATAAAGGTATATATTCTACAGTAGCGAGTCTTGATGACGATTTGGTGTCGGCATTTGAAAATTTGCCGTTTCCTGTAATCAAATTAATAAGCGGGAAAACTCCTGTTCCAATTGTTAATCGCTATGCTACTCCTTCAACGTTAGGTGCGGATCGTTTGGCCGCAGTTGTCGGTGCTAATTATTTACGACCTGATTGCAATGTCCTCGTCATAGATGTCGGCACGTGTATAACATTTGATTTTGTTACGGCTGAAGGCGTTTATGAGGGCGGTAATATATCCTTGGGACCTACAATGCGTTTTTATGCACTTCATGAACATACGGCAAAATTGCCGTTAATTGAGCGAAAAGGTTGCGTGAAGATGCTGGGTGACACTACGGAATATGCGATAAGAAGTGGTGTCGTTCAAGGTATTAAATATGAAATAGAAGGTTACGTAAGAGCCTTTTTAGAAAAATATCTGGATCTTTTTGTTTATTTAACTGGTGGCGTTCATTTGAATTTGCATTTTTCAGAAAAAATGCCCATCTTTGCAAATGATTTTATTGTCCCCATTGGACTTAACAGAATATTAGAATATAACAATGAAATTGTATAGAACGGCGTTAAGCGCAACATTATTGTCGCTTTGTGTAATTCCGACATTCGCTCAAAGTGGAACTAATTCTCCTTATAGCCAGTATGGATTAGGACAGTTAAGTGAGCAGACTAGCGGTTTTAATCGAGGTATGAACGGATTGGGTTTGGGATTTAGAGAGCATAATCAAGTTAATTATATAAATCCGGCGTCATATTCTTCAATGGACTCGCTGACATTTATTTTTGATGCAGGCATGTCTGGTCAGATAACAAATTTCAGTGAGAATGGAACTAAAGTCAATGCTAATAATGCTGATTTTGAGTATGCTGTTGCCGGATTTAGGGCATTTAAGCATGTTGGTGTGAGTTTTGGATTAATACCGTTCACTAATATAGGATATAATTATTCGGTTACTGATTATCTTGATGGTGACAGAAGTACCACTTATACAAATACTTATTCAGGCAGTGGCGGTATCCATCAAGTGTATTTTGGAGCTGGTTGGGAATTCCTAAAAGGATTGTCAATTGGTGCTAATGTCTCATATATTTGGGGTGACTTAAACCGCTCTGTTGTTAACAGCTATAGTGACAGTTGGGTGAATACTTTGTCAAAATATTATACGGCAACTGTAAATAGTTATAAGTTGGACTTTGGACTCCAATATTCAGTTAATTTGAATAAGAATAATTCATTGACGTTGGGTTTGACTTATGGACTTGGCCATAAGTTGAATTCAGATCCGGAATGTCTGATTATTTCAACAAACTCATCGACTTCTGTCGCAGATACTACATCGTTTAGAGTGGATAATGGTTTGGAGATTCCGATGTCATTCGGTGCCGGTTTTATGTGGAATTATAAGAATAAGTTGAAACTTGGTTCTGATTTCACTCTTCAAAAGTGGGGTGGAGTAAAGTATCCGGTATACAATGTCGTTAATGATGTTCCGTCTTATGAATTAGTTGACAATTATTATAAAGACAGATATAAAGTTACTGTAGGAGGAGAATTCTGTAATAATGAAATGAGTCGTGATTTTATTGATAGAGTTCGTTTTAGAGCAGGCGTCTCATATTCAACACCTTATTATAAAGTGAACGGTCAGGATGGACCTAAGGAAATAAGCGTAAGTGCAGGATTTGGTATTCCAATTATCAATAGCTATAATAACAGGTCTATTCTTAATGTTTCCGGACAATGGGTTCATTCATCAGCAGATGGCCTGTTGACAGAGAATACTTTTCGTATTAATATAGGAATAACGTTTAACGAACGTTGGTTCATGAAGTGGAAAGTTGATTAATGTTTTTATTTAAGCAGACATTGAAATCCTATATATTCATAGTGTTTGTGTTTCTTTTCCTTTCTTGTCAGGAGGGAAAAGAGCACATTGCGCCAGCAATAAATCCTCGTGATTCTGTTGCCGTAATGATTTCCTATGGTGTTAATACATTGGTTTCAGATTCAGGCTTAATTAAATACCGTATTGTTGCTGAACGTTGGGAGGTAAATCAAGAGAAAAAACCATCTAGATGGATTTTTGATAAAGGTCTTTTCTTGGAGCAGTTTGATGAGAAGTTCCATGTTGAAGCTTATATTCAAAGCGATACCGCATATTATTATGATCAGTCAAAGATTTGGGAGCTGAGGGGGCGTGTTCGCGTAAGAACAGTTGATGGCATGCGCTTTTCAAGTGAGGAACTGTTTTGGGATCAGAACAGCCATGAGCTGTATAGTCATAAATTTTCTCATCTTATTACTCCAGACCGAGAGATGCAGGGCACTTATTTCTTGAGTGATGAGCATTTAAGACATTATACAATATCTAATACAAAGGGATCTTTCGTCAAAGGTAAATTTGGCGAAAATACAGATAATGATACTATTTTAACAGCGCCGGATACTGTTAAGGCAAAGAAACGATTGCCTACAACTCCTTCGGCCAAAACAGTGCATAAAGAAATTTAATGTTAAATAAAACTAATTTAAAACGTTTTGTAAATTTGATACGATTGTAGGTTATACCGAATAAATGAGCTAATACCGCATGAATTACAGTATGAAAAGCCTTAACAATGAACTTTTTAAGAGAAAAATAATTGTTTTTATTTTCTTTTTTGTAATTTTGTGCGCTAAAATGTTCAAATACTAATTTGAGGGAATAATAAAAAAATAAATATTTATAATAATGGCAGCATTAGGAAAAATCAGAAGCAAAGGCGTTATCCTCATCAGTATATTAGGATTCGCCCTTTTTGCATTTATTGCTGAAGAGTTGTTCCGCTCTTGTGAGTCATCACGAAACGAGAGCCGTCAACAAGTAGGCGAAGTTTTAGGTGACAAAGTCAATGTGCAAGATTTTCAGAAGCTAGTTGACGAGTACACTAACGTTATTAAAATGACTCAAGGTCGCGATAATCTTACTGATGACGATCTTAATCAAGTAAAGGATGTGGTTTGGAATACTTTTGTTCAAACTGAAATCATCAGCAAGGAAGCATCTAAGTTGGGATTGCAGGTTACAGATCAGGAACTGCAGAACATACTTAACGCTGGAACAAACCCGATGCTTCTTCAGACACCTTTCGTAAACCAGCAGACTGGACGTTTTGATGCTAATTTGTTGAAGAAGTTCTTGGCTGAATACAAGCAGGCTCAAACAACAAATCCGCAGATGGCGGAGCAGTATCAGGGTATATATAATTTCTGGACATTTATAGAGAAATCTCTGCGTCAGCAGGTATTGGCTCAGAAATATCAGTCATTGTTGGCCGGATGTTTGATTTCTAATCCTGTATCAGCTAAAATGGCGTATACAGATGAAAATCAAGAAAGCAATATCCAGTTGGCATCATTCGCCTATTCTTCTATAAATGACAACAAGGTAAAGATTTCTGATGCAGACTTGAAGGCTAAGTATGAAGAACTTAAGCCTCGTTTCAAACAATACGAAGAAACACGTTCAATCAAATATGTTGATTATCAGGTTTTGCCTTCTGCATCAGACCGTGCAGCTTTGAATAAGACTGTTGCCGGATATGTGCAGTCATTGAAGGAAACAGCTGATCCGGTTGAAATAGTAAGAAATAGCGGTTCTTTGGTTACATATTTAGGTATTCCTCAGACAAAAGCTGCATTCCCGACAGATATAGCAGCACGTCTTGATTCTATGGCTGTAGGTTCAACTTCTGCACCTGTAGAAAATAAGTTGGATAATACCATAAATGTAGTTAAACTTATATCAAAAGTTCAATTGCCTGATTCAGTTCAGTTCCGTGCAATTCAGGTTGGTGGCGCAACACCTGCTGATGCTGCAAAAACTGCAGACAGTATCTTTACAGCACTCAAGAGTGGAGCTGAGTTTGAAGCAATTGCAAAGAAATATGGTCAGACAGGCGAGAAGAATTGGATAACATCTAATCAGTATCAGAATGCAACTTCAATGGACGCTGATACAAAGTCTTATATTGAGTCTTTGAATACATTGCCTGTTAATGAAATAAAGAACTTAAAACTTACACAAGGTAATTTGATTCTGCAGATTACAGACCGTAAGGCTATGACAGATAAGTATGTAGCTGCTGTGATAAAGAAACCGATTGAGTTCTCAAAGAATACATATTCAGCTGCATTTAATAAGTTTAGCCAGTTCGTCAGTGAGAGTCAGACTTTGGAGGCTATGCAGAAGAATGCTTCTAAGTATGGTTACAAAGTTCAGGAACGCATGGATATACGCAATTCAGAGCATTATGTAGCAGGTATACATGGAACTCGTGAAGCTCTTAAGTGGATATTCGAGACAGACGAGAACAAGGTATCACAGCTTTATGAGTGTGGTGATAATGACCATCTGCTTGTTTTGGTTATGACCAAGATTAACAAGAAGGGATACCGTTCACTTGATGATGAAAATGTAAAGAATTATGTAAAGCAGGAAGTATTGCGTGATAAGAAGGCTGAAATGCTTATGGCTAAAGTTAAAGGTGTGAACAGCATTTCTGCAGCTAAGGCAAAAGGTGCTCAGGTTTCTGCAGTTAATCAGGTAACATTTGCTGCACCTGTCTTTGTTCAGTCTACAGGTATGAGCGAGCCCGCACTTAGTGGTGCAGTAGCTGCAACAGCGAAGGGTAAGTTCAGTTCTGCTGCAGTTAAGGGTAACGGTGGAGTATATCTGTTCCAGGTCTTGGAAAAGAAGATGCGTCCTGTTAAGTTTAATGCAAAAGAATATGAGCAGCGTCAGCGTCAGAAGATGATGCAGTATGCGGGTAACTTCATGCAAGAACTTTACATAAATGCAAATGTTAAGGATAACCGTTACTTGTTCTTCTAATTGGTTTTGAATATAAAGACGGTTTATTAAATAATTTGGCAGTCCCGACTGAAGATAATTCAGTCGGGATTGTTCTTTTATAATTTGGCTATTTGGCCAAGTTTTCAATCTGTTTTATTAAACAAGTGGATATCTAGTGCAATCTATACTTTTTATCCTTAAATGTGTTTGTTAATGAAGTTTAAGGTTATAATGCAGCTTGTGTGTGTATATATCTGAGAGTGAATATAAATTCTGTATTTATTGTTTTATTCTGAAGGTTATAATTTTGTCTTATTTTTGATAGTATTTTACAGATGGGCAATGCATGAGTCATGTCAAGTCGTGTTTTTACTGTTTTTTAGAGATGCTAAACGTTAAAGTCTAGTAACTTCATAATTGTTGTTCTTAATAGGTCATAAATGGTGCCTTGACATTTTTGATGTATGGTTATTTTATTCTATTGTGTCAGATAAATTTATTTTATAATGATGTATGTTTATTGATTTAATTTTTTATTAATCAATGTTTGTTTGTTGAAAGTTATAAAGTAATTGATTTTGATGAACTAATTCAGTTATTTTTACCATAAAAATCATTGAGTTTTAGGGTAAAAACAACTGAATTATATGACCGTTGTATAACGTATTGATATTCAGTTAGTTGCTTGTTTGTATGCTTTTATGCTGCAATATGACATCTATTGAAGCGTAAAAGATGTCCTTTTGTGCTTTGAAAGGATGTATCTTATGCTCTGCTAATAATTCTTTTGATTGATCCGAGTAAATAATAGTTGCTCTTAATTATTTTGTCTGAGGCTTCTGTTTAGCATATAACCTCAGAAAGTTTGCCTGTATATGAATCTATAATAAATCCGCGTACAATAATGTCTTTGGGCATAAGAGGATGTTTGGCAACAATTTCTACAGACTTTCTGACAGCTTCTTCTGAATTGTTAAATCCATTAAGCCATGATCTGAAGTCAATTCCGCAATATTTCATCATGTCTATGTGTTCTTGTGAAACACCTCTTTCCAGCATTAGTCTGATCATTTCGTCTGGATCTAGATGCTGTGCTCCGCAGTCAGTGTGTCCTATAATCATAATCTCTTTGACACCTAGTTCATACACTCCTACGAGCAAGCTACGTATGGTGCTGTCGAATGGTGACTGAATGATGCCTCCTGCATTTTTTATCATCTTTACGTCCCCATTCTTTATTCCTAAGGATGCCATAAGTAATTGTGTAAGTCTTGTATCCATACACGATACAATTGCAACTTTCTTATCTGGATATTTGGTGGTTACATATGGTTCATAAGCCTTTTCTGTAACGAACTGTTTGTTATAAGCTAGAAATTCGTCTATCATATTTATTTGTTTATTTTGAATATAATCTTTAGGTTATTTCTTGTTTTAATTTATGAGCAAATGATGCAGAATCTTTTGCAAAATTAGTAAAAATAATAATATACGTGGAAACAGTTTAGATAAATTATTCATATTAAATTAGCATGATTCGTTTCGTTTTCGTAAAAAATGTGTAACTTTGTAAATATCATATATTGCTTTTACAGAACACATAGATTTAACTTTCAGACTAATTACTTTAAATCTTCTAATGAAAAAACTAATTATATTTATATTTTTGTTTTGCATATCATTGCATATCGACGCTGAGCAGACACATGAATGGGAACAGTTTTTGTACCAGTTAAGTGAACTTGAGGATATAGAGTCTTCATCGTGGGAGTCTTCATTTGAACTTTTGTGTGATCTGGAAGAAAATCCAATAAATATTAATACAGCATCTAGAGAGGATCTGGAGCAGTTTCCTTTTTTGACTGCAAAGGATGTAGAGAATATCAGTGAGTATATTTATCGTTATGGACCAATGAAATCTTTGGGGGAACTCGTAATGATAAAAGATTTGTCATATTATAAGCGTAGGCTTCTTTTTTATTTTACTTATGCTGGAGATACGCATAAAAAGGGCTTTCCGTCTTTTAAAAACATCGTAAAATATGGTAAACATGAGGTTGTTGGGACCATAAAAATTCCTTTTTATGACAGAAAAGGTGATATAAATGGATATCAGGGCTATAAATATAAACATAGTGTAAGGTATGACTTCGATTATGGAGATTATCTACGATTAGGCTTCCTTGGATCTCAAGATGCCGGAGAGCCGTTTTTTGCAGGCCGAAATAGTATGGGATATGATTTTTATTCATTTTATCTTGTCTTGAAGAAAATGGGGCGTATAAAAACTTTGGCGTTAGGCAGGTACAGGCTGCGTTTCGGAATGGGACTTGTTATGAATAATAACTTTAGTTTTGGCAAGTTGTCAACGCTATCATCCATGGGAAGAGGTGGCAGCAATATAAGGGCTCACTCTTCAACTTCTGACGGAAACTATCTTCAAGGGGCTGCAGGTACATTCACTTTAGCCAAAGGGTTAGATTTAAGTTTATTTGTCTCTTATCGCAAGTTTGATGCTACTTTGAATAAAGGTGACAGTACAATTTCTACAATACTAAATTCTGGTTACCATCGAACCAAGACGGAATTGGATAAGAAAAATAATTCTTCACATTTGCTTTTTGGCGGTAATGTAGATTATCGTTTTGGAGGATTTTATGTAGGGGCAACTGCTGCATACACATCTTTAGATAAAGAGCTTGTGCCTAAAACTACTTCGGTTTATCGCAGATATTATGCTCATGGTAAAGAATTTTATAATGTAGGTGTAAATTATGGTTATACTGGTAGCCGCCTGTCATTCAGTGGAGAGACTGCAACTGGTGGCTGTAAAGCTGTTGCTACGATTAATTCTTTAAGCTATAGCATAACAGATCGTTTGACCATGTTGGCTCTTCAGCGTTTTTATTCATACAAATATTATTCGTTGTTTGCTGAAAGTTTTAATGAGGGTGGGGCTGTGCAGAATGAAAGTGGTATATATTGGGGAATGACATGGCGGCCGTCACAGGCGTTAAACATAATTGCATATATCGATTATGCTTATTTTGCATGGCCTAAGTATCAGGCTTCAAAAAGTTCATGTTCTTTAGATAATACGTTGCAACTGACATATGTTATGCCTAGATGCATATTTTCAGCACGTTATCGGCTTAAAATACGTGAGAAAGACAATAAAGATAAAACGGATTTAATCAATAAAATTGATCATAGAGCACGTTTTTCTGCTGCGTATAGTTTTGGAGCCTGGAAAGCTAAGACGCAGGCTGATCTTGCTTTTTCTTCATACAAAGAAAATAGTTTTGGATGGATGATAACGCAGAATGCCAATTACATATTAAAAAAACGGTTAAACATAAATGTTTCTTTTTCTTATTTTAATACAGACAGTTATGACAGCCGTGTGTATTCTTATGAAAAGGGTATGCTCTATTCATACTATTTCCCGTCATTTTATGGGCATGGTATTCGAGGTTCCTTTTTTGCCAGTTATGATATTTTGAAACAGGTCACATTGTTTGCTAAAGTAGGAACGACAAAATATTTTGACAGAGAAATAATTGGCAGCAGTTATCAGCAGATTAATCATTCTTCTGCCACTGACCTGGAATTACAATTAAGGATAAAATTATGAACTAAATGCAGAACAGATAAGGTAATTTTCGTGTGTTATTAGGTATCAAAATATCTTGTTGATAAAAGATAAAAACAATGTTAGGACATTTAAATTCTGATTGTATCAGGTACTCATATTTCATTCTATAAGTAGACGGATACTTTCTGATCCTGATAGTAGATAGTCGTCCCTTAAAAAGCCCATTTTTGGGAGATGTTGTTCTGACACAGTATCTC
>OLRN01000141.1_pt1 | contig 75580 bp, 80 predicted proteins | sample 1673001 | NCBI WGS metagenome assembly OLRN01 (sample SAMEA3136745, study PRJEB25190) | human gut metagenome | biome: human gut; feature: human-associated habitat; material: faeces | place: Austria | collected 2013 | reverse complement strand
AGTAGCTGACTACGGATCAGCCGGTTACAGGTTTGAATCCTGTCGCGATCACAAAGAACTTCCGCAAGTTTTCTTGCGGAGGTTCTTTGTTTTTACAGCAATGGCATATAGTTGATGTTCTCCCCTTGTATGGCACTGGCGCGTGTTCTCTATAATGAAACAAACTGTTTCCCTTAACTAAACACTTTGTTTCATTATGGAGAACACTTTGTTTCCCTTGACAGAACACTTTGTTCCATCATATAAAAACAAAGTGTTTTTCTCTGCTGAAACAAAGTGTTCAGTGTTGTGAACTAATAGATTAGCTGAAATAATAGTCTTGTCTTGATTGAGCTAGAGATGTCTTTTTCTCGATTTAACCAGATGTCTTTTTGCTTTATAACGTAATCAGTAGACTGTTTTGGGATTATTGTACTGATAAATATAGTCACATAGGAAAAAAAGAAGGAGTTAATTCCGTGTTTCCACAAAATTAACTCCTTGCATATCTGATATTAATATGTTGTATACTGGAAATTAATATCCTATAGGGGCGGTATAAGACCTTAGCATTTGATGTTCAATTCATCCAGAATCTTGCGCATGGCTTCGAAAGTAGTGATTCTGGTCGGCACCAATGGCAGGCGGAGCTTGTTCTCAATCATTCCCATTACATTCAGCATGGCTTTTACTCCGGCAGGGTTGCCGTCTACAAACAGAAGCTTGAATAATTCGGCAAATTTGTGGTGAATGGTCAATGCATTGGCATAGTCCCCTTGCAGTGCCAGACGTACCATACGGCTGAACTCACGTGGGAACGCGTTTCCGATGACCGAGATAATGCCGACGGCCCCCAGGGTAATCAGAGGGAAGGTGATGCCGTCATCGCCCGAAATAACGTCGAAATTGGCCGGTTTGTTTTTGATGATGTCATCCATCTGCGTGATGTCGCCCGAAGCTTCTTTGACGGCTATCACATTCTTGAAATCACGTGCAATGCGCAGGGTTGTTTCTGCCTTCATGTTCACGCCGGTACGACCGGGGACATTATAAAGCACAATCGGCAAATCCGTTGCTTCAGAAATGGCCTTATAATGCTGATATATACCTTCTTGCGATGGCTTGTTGTAATATGGAACGACGGATAGAATGGCATCTACTCCGGTGAAATCGTCATTTTTCAGTGTTTCCACTATGGCCCGGGTGTTGTTTCCACCTACGCCCAGCAGGATAGGAATTCTTTCGTTCACTCGCTCGATGACCATTTTCTTGATTTTCTTTTTCTCTTCTTCAGTCAGAGTCGGAGTTTCTGCCGTGGTGCCGAGCACACATAAAAAGTCGGTATTGTTTTGAAGTTGATAGTCTACCAAACGCATCAACGCATCGTAATCAACGCTTTCATCCTCTTTAAATGGAGTAATCAGCGCTACCCCCATTCCTTTCAATCTTGTCTGTATCATGAGTATTATAAAGTAATCTCTAATTAAATGACTCGCAAAAGTACGAATTTTTTCGATTTACCCTACAAATATAAGCCATAAAAAAGCTTTTTGTGGAAATTTGTTAGGATATCAATGCCAAAAACTCATCTTCGCTCATAATCTTTACTCCCAGTTTCTGCGCTTTCTCCAGTTTGGCAGGTCCCATATTTTCTCCGGCCAGGATAAAGCTGGTTTTGGAGGAGATACTGCCGACGTTTTTTCCACCGTTCTTTTCAATCATCTCTTTGTATTCGTCCCGTGAGTGGTGGGTGAATACGCCGCTGATGACGATGGACTGGCCCGCCAGTTTGTCGGTGTATCCGCTGAGGTCTTCTTCTGTCCGGTGGAGTTGCAGACCGTTCGATTTCAGCCGTTCCACCAGCTCTCTGTTGACAGGATTGGAGAAGTAGGTTATAATGCTCTGCGCTATTTTTTCACCGATTTCATCGATGTTTTTCAGCTTTTCGAGGTCTGCGTTTTCCAGCTCTTCGATGTCCGTAAAGGACTTGGCTATTTTCTTGGCAACCGTTTCTCCCACGAAGCGTATGCCCAGTGCAAAGAGCACTCTTTCGAATGGCACTTCTTTACTTGCCGCAATACCGTTGACTATGTTTTCTGCCGATTTTTCGCCCATCCGTTCCAGGTTCTTGATGTCATCGGTTTTGAGCTGGTATAAATCTGCAGTATCCTTTATCAGCCCCAATCGGTAGAACATATCTACTGTTTCAGGTCCCAGTCCGTCTATATTCATGGCTTTGCGGCTGATGAAATGCTCTATTTTCCCTTTAATCTGCGGAGGACAAGCGGTTTCATTGGGGCAATAGTGGGCTGCTTCTCCTTCAAAACGTATCAGTTTGCTGCCGCATTCGGGACAATGGGTGATGAACTTCACTTTTTCACCGATAAGCATACTGCGGGCATCCTTATCGACACCGGTTATTTTGGGGATGATTTCACCGCCTTTTTCCACATACACCATGTCGCCTATATGCAGGTCCAGCCCCTCGATAATATCTGCATTGTGCAGGGAGGCACGTTTCACAATGGTGCCGGACAGTTGTACGGGGTCCAGATTGGCAACCGGAGTGACTGCGCCGGTACGTCCTACTTGGTAGGTAACCCTATTCAAGCGTGTCAGTGCACGTTCTGCCTGGAATTTGTATGCGATGGCCCACCGGGGGGACTTGGCTGTGAATCCCAAATTCTTTTGTTGTCTCAAGCTGTTGACTTTTAGTACAATACCATCAGTAGCTACCGGAAGGTTCTTACGCTCCGTGTCCCAATAATTGATGTATTCGAAGACTTCTTCCAGGCTGTGGGCTTTTCTGGTGTGCTCTGATGTTTTAAATCCCCAGCTGGCGGCGGCTTGCAGATTCTCGTAATGGCCGTCGCAGGGCAATTCCTCTCCCAATAGATAGTAGAGATAAGCATCCAGCTTTCTGGATGCTACGATGGCGGAATTCTGCAACTTCAAGGTACCGGAAGCAGCGTTGCGCGGATTGGCGAAAAGCGGTTCCTCACGTGCTTCCTTTTCCCGGTTCAGTTCTTCGAAAACCACCCAGGGCATCAGGATTTCCCCTCTGATTTCGAATGATTTAGGATAATTCCCATGGAGGACCAGTGGAATCGTTCGGATTGTCTTTACATTGTCCGTCACGTCATCGCCCTTTTCGCCATCGCCACGGGTGACGGCACGCACCAGTTTGCCATCCTCGTAAGTCAGCGAGATGGAAGTACCGTCATACTTCAGCTCGCAGCAGATTTCAAAATCCTCATTCAACGCTTTCTTTACCCGTTCGTAAAAGTCGGTCACTTCGTTTTCGGAATAGGTGTTTCCCAATGAAAGCATGGGATATTTGTGTGCCACTTGTGTGAAGTTCTTATTCAAATCACTCCCTACACGCATCGTGGGCGAATTATCATCTTGGTATTCAGGATGTTCTTTCTCTAAGTCTTGTAGCTCGCGCATCAGGTCGTCAAACTCCTTGTCGGATATTTCAGGAGCATTCAGCACATAATAATTGTAGTTGTGCTGGTGTAATTCCGCACGGAGCTGGTCTATTTTTTCTTTTACAGTCATAGGGTTTTCGGATTGTTTGAACGCAAAAATACGGGTTTCTCCCCGAATATTTGTACTTTTGCAGCTTGAAATAGCTAAAATAAAGTTATATGCGCATTGACATTATCACAGTTTTGCCAGAGATGATTGAGGGATTCTTTAACTGCTCCATCATGAAACGTGCTCAAAATAAAGGGCTTGCAGAGATACATATCCATAATCTTCGTGATTATACGGAAGATAAGTACCGTCGTGTAGACGATTATCCGTTTGGCGGCTTTGCCGGAATGGTCATGAAGATAGAGCCGATAGAGCGGTGTATCAACGCCTTGAAGGCCGAGCGGGATTATGACGAGGTTATCTTTACGACCCCCGATGGTGAGCAGTTCAATCAGCCGATGGCAAATACTCTTTCCCTTGCCCAGAATCTCATCATTCTCTGCGGGCATTTCAAAGGGATAGATTACCGGATTCGCGAGCATCTCATCACCAAGGAAATCAGTATCGGCGACTATGTGTTGACTGGCGGAGAACTGGCGGCGGCTGTCATGGCAGATGCCATCATCCGTATCATTCCGGGAGTGATTTCCGATGAGCAGTCTGCACTTTCAGATTCTTTTCAGGACAATCTGCTGGCCGCACCGGTCTATACACGTCCCGCTGATTACAATGGATGGAAGGTTCCGGATATTTTACTTTCCGGACATGAGGCCAAGATTAAGGAATGGGAGCTGCAACAGTCGTTGGAAAGGACCCGTAGATTGCGTCCGGATTTGTTGGGAGAGTAAGTTTACTGATGTAAATAAAAAGAAAAAGGACATTCGTCAATGAATGTCCTTTTTTATGAATATATATTGCGAATGGCGATCTCTAGTTATTCTTTATACCTCGAGTGCACCGATAATATCCTTTACAGACTGATAACCGTGTCTGTTAAGATAGTCATTTATTCCTTCTACCACTTTCACTGTAACCGCCGGATCAATGAAGTTTGCCGTACCAATCTGGATGGCAGAGGCACCTGCAAGCATGAATTCCACAGCATCTTTCCAGTTCATGATACCTCCCAAGCCTATGACGGGGATTTTTACCGCTTTGGCTACTTGCCATACCATACGTAAGGCAATGGGTTTCACGGCCGCACCGGACATGCCACCGGTTACAGTGGAGAGTATCGGACGCCTGCGTTCCGCGTCTATAGCCATTCCCAGCAGGGTATTGATGAGGGAAACACTGTCTGCACCGCCATTTTCGGCTGCGCGGGCTATTTCAGTGATGTCGGTAACGTTCGGGGAGAGCTTTACGATAAGTGTCTTTTTGTAAACTGAGCGCACGGCTTTCACCACTTCTTCGGCGCCCTTGGCGGTAACACCGAATGCCATTCCTCCTTGCTTCACGTTGGGGCAAGAGATGTTCAATTCTATGGCAGGAATTTTGTCAAGTTCATTAATGATTGCGGCTGTTTCGGCATAGTCTTCGATGGCAGAACCCGAAACATTCACAATCATGTTGGTCTGAATGTCCTTGATGCGGGGATAGATGTGTTCAACAAAGTAATGAACACCCTTATTTTGCAGTCCCACAGCGTTTAACATACCCGAAGGAGTCTCTGCCATGCGCGGATATGGATTGCCTTCACGTTTGTGAAGAGTGGTTCCCTTTACAATAATACCGCCTATTCGCGATAGTTCGATGAAATCGGCGAATTCTTCACCATATCCGAATGTTCCGGATGCAGTCATCACCGGATTATTCATTTGTAATTCACCAATATTTACACTTAAATCTGCCATAATAGTTTGTTTATATTAAAAACCGGACCTTCTTTACATACGCACAAATGACCTTCCGTGGTATTTTCTACACAGCATAGACAAGCGCCTATGCCGCACGCCATCATATTTTCCAAAGATACTTCGCAACTGATGCCTTTACTTTTGGCATACTTTGCTACTGCCATCATCATCGGTTTGGGGCCGCAAGTATATATCTGCTCAAAGCACACCTTATTTAATATGGAGTGTTGTGTTACGTATCCCTTCTCTCCGTGGCTGCCATCTTCGGTGGTGGTATACACCTCGCCATAGGCGGCAAATTGTTCCAATTGAAGCAAATCTTTGTCACTTCTGGCACCCAGCAGGAATGTTGGCTTGCAACCTTTCTTGGCGAGCTGTTCGCCTAAATATAACATAGGAGCTGTACCTACACCTCCACCTACCAATAAGAGCTTGTCTGAGGGCTTTTCAGGCATTGTGAAGCAGTTTCCCAACGGAAGCACTACATTGATTATATCGCCTGCTTTTGCTTCTCCTAATCGCTTGGTTCCGTCGCCTACAAGTTGGATTAAGAACCAGACCTCGTTCCGTTGTCTATCTACATAATTGATGGAGATGGGGCGGCGCAAAAAAGTGGTAGGCGAGCCGTCCACGCGAATCTCTGCAAATTGTCCCGGAAGCATTTCCGGAAGTGGGGATGGAGAAGTCAGCTTCAACAACACGTAGTTGGCATGCAAGCGGAGGTTCTCTGTCACTGTCAGATCTAAAATATACTTTTTCATATCTATAAAGAGGGATGTTTTTCTTTCGGGTGCAAAGATAGTGTAAACCGAGTGCAGAATAAAATGAACCCGTTTCTTTTTTATGCCGGGGCGTTAGTCTATTTCCATTCTCATTCCTTAATTTTCCGGTTTGAAAGTCTCGTAGGTATTGTCATCAAAGAAAATTCTTATTTCTGTGATTTTTCTGGGAGGTCTTTCTTTGTAGATAATCTCTTGTTTTACAATCTCTTTAGGCGATTTTAGGGCTGTCTCTAATGCAATTTCCTTGCGATTTTTAGATTCTTCCGGCCCGTTGGACAGATTTTCCGGATTCTCGGCGAATAAAGGATAGTCGAATCCATCGTTTTCGGGTGAATCCGGATTATTACTCATATTACCTTTTCCGGTAAGCAGCCACTCCAAGTTTATGTCGTTGTATCGTTGATGCAATCGGAGAATGACTTCCGTACTTGGATATTTGTTACGCGGACCCAAGATGTGAGAAATGGTGGCTTGGGCCACGCCGATACTCTCGGCAAAAGCTCCTGCTGTCAGTTTCTCCCGGTCCATAACCATTTTGAACCTGTCTTTTATACTCATGGTTTATGTGTTATTACAATTGTACATGTTATTTATTGGATTACAAAAGTAAAAAAACGACATCACAAAAGCAAATTAAAAAATGTGATATTTTAAAGTTTACAGATGAAATGTTATTATTACAATATTCATCATTACAAATGCTATAATACAAATTACGAGTAAAATAGGTGTTTATCGTAAGTTTAATAAAATAATATATTTGTCTAATTATTAGCATATTATATAGTTATTTTTTGATGGTAAATGCTGTATTACATTTGTTTGTCGCTCATTTTATATAATATATAATTTAATGATTTGATTAATTATCGTATATAATTGATATATACATATTTATCGATTATAATTACATGGGTTAACCCCTACTCTATTATTTTTGTAAACCATCAGTTTGCGATATTAAATATTACTTATTACATTTGTGTTTTCAAATATAATATCACATATGTTATAGTACACCCGTCATATAGATATTTATGTAATGTATTAAATTCACAATAGTCAATTATCCTAGTTGTGTATTACAACTATTGTACTCTTGAAAAGTGTAACAGATTTCATATATGACGATTTAAAGCTGAATTGCTCCATCTCTTCTTTTTACTAAAGGAGAAAAGATGTGACATAAATAAGAAAATAAGATGCTTTATTTATTTTCTAGTCTTCAAGACTTAAATCCTTGCTTTATTTCTGTATAATTGGTCGATTAGTTATAAAAACACGATTCTCAGAGCTTATAAATGAACGTAATTTGCTGTAAATATGATTATTATCTCCTATTTTACTGTCTATGCTAAGGGCCGAAATAGAAAAAAGGGGGATAAATCCCCCTAAAAATGACATAATGATATCAAATCAGTCTGTTTTATGCTTTTCCCTTTTTATGGAAAAGTATGCTGTATGGAAGTTAATGTAGAATCTTAAAGACCAATTCCCGGAGGATATCTCCATCGCTTAGGGAGGAATTTCCTACTCCTTTGGATTTGGCATCTGCATATCGAATTTCTCCGATTATCTGCATGGTCTTTACTCCGCTGTAACGGCGCATGGCACTTAGGTATTCGCGCGACTGCCAGGGAGTCTTTAATCCTATGAAACTGGCAATACCCTGCTCCGTCTTTTCGGGTGCATAATAAGCCAACATCAAGTTGGAGAAGAAGCCGAAAAGTAAAGATAAAGTCATCTGGATAGGGTTTGTTTTCGGATTTTCTTCAAAATATTTTATTATTTTATTGGCCTTTAGTATGTCTTTTTCTACAATGGCACTGCGAAGTTCAAAGTTATTATAATCCTTACTGATTCCGATGTTACGTTCTATCTGTTCGGGGGTGACGCGTGTCTGACCTTTTGGAAGAGTTATAATCAGTTTTTCCAGTTCTCCTGTAAGGCGGCTGAGGTCCGTACCTACGAAATCGGCAAGCATGGAGGTGGCTTTAGGATCCAAGTCTACACCTTTGCGCTTCATGTATGAGGTGATGAATGCCGGTAACTGGGCATCCTTCACCTTCTTGGATTCGAATAGAACTCCCACCTTCTCTATTTCGGCCGCCAGCTTCTTTCTTCTGTCCAGCACCCCATGTTTGTGGCATAGAACAAGAATGGTGGAGTTCAACGGTTTTTGCAGGTAGTATGAAAGCTCCTCCATGTTGCGGATGGCCTGCGCTTCCTTTACGACTACGACCTGGCGTTCGGACATCATCGGATAGCGCTTGGCCGCATTGATGACAGTGGCTATATCGACATCTGCACCATAGACTACGGTCAGGTTGAATTCCTTTTCGGTGTCAGTGAGAACGTTGTCTACAATATAGTCGGAGATGAGGTCTATGTAATACGATTCCTCGCCCATGAGATAGTAGACGGGGCGGTATTGCTTGGCTCTCAACTCTTTTAGAATATCATCACAGGTTGTTTCTTGTTTTGCCATATAATAAAGTAAGTGCTATACGAGGGATGTCCCGTAACGGATTACCAGTCGAACTTCAAGTGTTTTACGGTTTTCTTTTCATCAATAATCATGCGCAAGGATGCGATGCCGATTTCAACATGCTCCTTTACATAATTCTGGGTCACCAGATTGTCGCTTTTATCGGTTTTTACACCTTCCGGAATCATCGGTTGGTCTGAAACCAGCAGAAGAGCTCCCGTGGGAATATGATTGGCAAAACCGCAGCTGAATAGGGTTGCCGTTTCCATATCGACAGCCATGGCACGGGTTTTCTTCAGATATTCTTTGAATTCCTCGTCATGTTCCCAAATGCGGCGGTTGGTGGTGTATACGGTACCGGTCCAGTAGTCACGGGCATAATCGCGGATGGCAGAAGAAACGGCACGTTGCAGCATAAATGCCGGGAGTGACGGGACTTCAGGTGGGAAGTAGTCGTTGGAGGTACCCTCGCCACGGATGGCGGCAATGGGAAGGATGAGGTCCCCTATTCTATTTTTCTTGTCTATACCGCCGCACTTACCCAGAAACAGACATGCCTTGGGCTTGATAGCACTCAGCAAGTCCATGATAATGGCGGCATTAGGACTTCCCATACCAAAATTAATGATGGTCATTCCTTCTGCACTGGCAGATATCATGTTGGCATCTTTACCGAGAATGGGAACATTGAACTTTTCTGCGAAAATCTCTACGTACTTGTTGAAGTTGGTCAACAGAATGTACTCTCCAAAATCCTCCAGGTTACGCTTTGTGTAACGGGGCAGCCAATTGGCTACGATTTCTTCTTTTGTTTTCATAAGATTTCATTAAATTTGTGTTCCCAAAAGACGGGAACCATTATTTAACTTACAAATGTAGTAAATGTTATCGTTAAACCTACCAGCATTCGATGCTAAAATTGCCGCAAGGAACGGAAAAAATGTTATTTTCGATGTAATCCGTCGTCGTTATGTCGCCTTGACCCCTGAAGAATGGGTGCGGCAGCACTTCGTCCACTTTCTTCTTGCTCACAAGGGGTATCCGCAGGCGCTTATGGCAAATGAGGTGCAGGTACAGCTGAACGGTACAAAGAAACGCTGTGATACAGTGCTCTATCGACGCGACCTTACCGCCCGGATGATTGTGGAATACAAGGCGCCTGAAATAGAAATCACCCAAAAGGTTTTCGACCAGATTACCCGCTACAACATGGTGCTGAAAGTGGATTATCTGATTGTCAGCAACGGGCTTCAGCATTATTGTTGCCGCATAGATTACGAGCACAACAGCTATACTTTTCTGCAGGATATACCCGAGTATCAAAACTTATAGGAGGAGCAACCAATAGCCCCCTTGCCTCTCTCATCTCATCGCATCATATACCATGCGTGATATGCGGGCGATGATGTTCGCATTGTCCTCATCCGTCTCGTATGAGTCCATGACGAAGGCGGCAATGTAGTATTTCCGGCCGTCGGGAAGGATAACGAGGCCGGCATCATTATCTGCAGTTTTCATACCGTCGGCATTGCGGTCGGAAGAGCCGGTCTTGTGTCCTACTACGGTTTTGGCTGGCAACATACCTTTCAGTTTGTTGGCACCGGTTTCAGTATCTATCATGGTCTGCCACAAGAAGTCTTTCAGCTCCTTGTTGGAGAACAACTCTTTTTCATCAGCCGTTCTCAGTAGTCGGACCATAGCGGAAGGAGTACTCCAGTTGCGGTATACAGCCTCGAAGCTGGAGTGCATGCCGTCTTCTGTTTCCGAGAGGTTGAAGGAGTCGATACTCAACCGGTGGATATAGTCATTGATATGTTTGATGCCTCCTGCATATTCTATCAAGATGTCGCAGGCATTGTTGTCGCTTTGGGAAATGCTGTATTGCATCAGTTCCCTAAGCGTAATCGTGAAATCCTGGTCGGGAAACTTCTTCCGCAGGGGGCTGTAGGTATTGGGCGGCATTTGGGATGCCTTTATGGAAACAATGCTGTCCAGACTGATGCTTTGCTTATCCATCTTGTCCAGTACGGCCAGTGCCACATGGAATTTGAATACACTGAGCAAGGGGAAGTGTACATGGTCGTTATACCGGAGCATGTCTCCTTTGTCTGTCCATACGGCTATACCAACGGTGGCTTTCTTGCCATTGAGCAGACTGTCAATCCGGTTTTCAAGTTCAGACATTTGCTGCGCCCGGACGACGGTAGCTATACAAGTGAATAAGGTAAGTATGGCGATGAAATATGCTTTCATAACTTCAATTTCTTTAAGAGGCAATTCGCACGCAAAGATACAACTTTTAGCAGCAAGTTGCTAAAATGAGTTATGGATTATGAGCTATAAGTGTGATAGCCTATAACCCATAATCCATAACTTGTAGCTCATCCTCCCTATTGTTTCTTACTGAACTTCTCCTGCAACTTCTGCATCAATTCGTAGAAATTAGGAATATAGACCGTGGCAAGCAAGGTATTCAGTGCCATACCGAACACTACGGCGGCTCCCAGTGCAATACGGCTTCCCGCCCCTGCTCCGGTTGCAAAAAGCAGCGGCATAACCCCGAATACGAATGCAAGCGATGTCATCAGAATAGGTCGCAGGCGGATATGTCCGGCCTGGAATGCCGCATCGCGGATTGAATTGCCTTGTGCACGAAAGTCACGTGCAAACTCCACAATCAGAATACCGTTTTTGGCAGACAAGGCGACAAGCAGAATGATTCCAATTTGTGTGTAGATGCTGACCGGAGTCCCCATGACATAGCATCCCAGCATGGCACCGAGCAGTGCAACCGGAAGTCCCATTACGGCAGCTACCGGACTGGTCCAGCTTTCGTATTGTGCGGCGAGTACAAGGAAGGCAACCAGCAGTGCCATGACGAATACGACAGTCGTCGTGGTTCCCGCCTGCGTCTCCTGATAGGCTACCGAAGTCCATTCATAGCCGAACTCGTCTCCGAGATGCTCTTTGATTAGACTTTCCATTTGCCGGATACCCTCTCCCGAACTACTGCCCGGAGCCACATTGCAGGTCACGGCTGCTGTGGAGTACATGTTATATCTGTTTATCTGGTCCATGCCTAACTGCTCTTCCACCCGGGTGAAGGAAGAGAAAGGTACCATTTCTCCCGATGCATTGGGAACGCTCAATTTCAGAACATCGTCGATGACACGCTGGGCACGGTCGCCCGCCCCCAATTTCACTTGGTAGATGTGTCCGAACTGTACATAGTCGTTGACGTAGGCCTCCCCCATATAGTAACCCAAGGCGGTGAATACACTGTTCAGCGGGATACCCATCAACTGTACCTTGTCGCGGTCTATATTCAAAAAATATTGCGGTACATTGGCTTGGTACTGGCTGCTGACCGATGCCAGTGCCGGATAATTGCGGTAATGCTCCATCAAGGTCTCTACAGCACGCTGCATCTCGGTGGCGCCGAGGTTGTGGCGGTCTTCCAATTGGAGTTGCAGGCCTCCGGTAGCTCCCAGTCCGGGGATGGCAGGCGGGACCATGGCAAATATCTCTGCTTCCTGGATGCCATATACTTCCATATTGAAGCGCTGTACTACGGCTTCAGCCGTATGTTCCTTTCCCTTGCGTTCATTCCAGTTTTTCAGTACGATGAAGTAAGTGGCCGCATTGCTTTGCTCTCCACCTCCCATCACGGAGAAGCCGGATATGCCGATGTAGTCCTTTATTTCGGGGTAAGAATCGAGAATCTTATTTATCTGCTTTCCTACGGCTTGGGTGCGCTCCAGGCTCGATGCAGGGGGAAGCTGTACCACTGCGAGGAAATAGCCGTCATCTTCTTCCGGAACAAATGTGGACGGCCATTTGACAAACAGCAGGACAGCAATCAATGTGAAAACCGCATATGAAACGATGGAAGCGACAGGGCGTTGGAGCAGGTACTCCACTATCCGGTCGTAGACTCCTTGTGTCTTGTCGTACAGATGGTTGAACCCCCGATATAGGGGATTTTTGGAAGGCCGGGTAGGTTGCAGCATCAAGGCACAGAGTGCCGGAGTAAGGGTCAATGAGTTGAATCCGCTAAGTACGGTGCTGGCTGCAATGGTCAAGGCAAACTGTTTATACAGTTGTCCTGATATGCCGCTGACGAGTGTTGTCGGGATAAATACGGCAAGCAGCACCAGCACTACCCCGACAATGGGGCCGGTAATCTCTCCCATCGCTTCGGTCACAGCCTGGCGGGAGGTGTAGCGCCCCGTGTCCAGCAGACGCGTGGAGTTCTCCACCACCACAATGGCATCATCTACCACGATGGCCACGGCAAGTATCAGTCCGAATAGTGTCAGCGTATTGATGGAGAAGCCGAACAAGGACATGACGGCCAGTGTGCCGATGAGTGATACCGGAATAGTGATGCAGGGAATGACGACCGCCCGCCAGTTCTGCAGGAACAGGAAGATGACGAGAACTACCAGCAGGGTTGTTTCAAGGAACGTCACCATCACTTCGTCTATGGAAGCATGAATGACATCCGTAGTGTCCAGGGTTACATTGTATTGTATGCCTGCAGGGAAATTTTGCGAGAGTTCCTGCATTTTTGCCTTTACTCCTTTGGAAACGTCCAGCGAGTTGCTGCCAGGTTGCTGATAGATAGCGATGGCAGCGGTGGGTTTCCCGTCCAGTTGGGATACTACGCTGTAAGAGGCCGAGCCCAGGTCGATATGCGCCACGTCGCGCAGACGGAGTATCTTCCCTCCGGTTTCGGTACGCAGGATAATGTTGCCGAACTCTTCGGGTGAGGTAAGGCGCCCTTTTACGGTCAGGCTGTATTGATAGGCATTTTTATTGTCTGTGCCGATGGGTTGCCCTACGTTACCTGCGCTGACCTCCACATTCTGTGATTGGATAGCTTGGTATACATCGGCCGGCGAAAGATAGCGGATGCGCATGGCGGCAGGGTCGAGCCAGATACGCATGGAGTAGTCCCCTGCTCCCATCACATTGACGGCGCCTACACCGGGCACGCGTGTTAACTGGTCTACGAGATTCAGCTTGGCATAGTTGCTGAGGTAAAGTCCGTCGTAGTCTTTGCTGTCCGACGTCATCGTGAGGAACATCACGATGTTCGATGACTGTTTCTGCACAGTGACGCCTTGCACCACAACGGGAGTAGGCAGTGACGACTGGGCCACGCTTACCCGGTTCTGGACCTGCACGGTAGCCATATCAATGTCTGTGCCTACGGCAAAAGTAATGGTAAGAGAGTAAGCGCCCGATGAGCTGGAGTTGGAGGACATGTAAAGCATTCCGTCCACTCCGTTGACTTGCTGCTCGATGGGGATGCCGACGGTTTGTGCCACCGTCTGCGCATTGGCTCCGGGATATACGGCACTGACCTGCACGGTGGGTGGTGTGATGTCCGGATATTGGGCAATGGGCAGGATGCCCAGTGTGACCAGTCCTGCTACGACGATGAGCAGCGCCAATACGGTAGCAAAGATAGGACGGTCTATGAAGAATTTTGAAAACATAGGCTTTGGTATTAATCAATTCATATTAGTTGTCAATGGGATGTACTTTCATTCCATCCCTTACCTTCATCAGTGCTTTGGTGACGTAGCGCTCCCGGGGAGTGATGCCTGCCCTTATCTGGCGCAGGCTGTCCCCTATCAGTTGTCCGGTTTCTATATGGCGGTAGCGCACTATATTCGAATCGTTGACTACGTATATGTATTTCCCCAACTGGTCGGTACCGATGGAGGCGTCCGGCAGCAGGATGGCCTGCTGTTGCTCTCCGTAGGGCAAGGTGATGCTGACGTAGAGGCCGCTTTTCAACAGTCCTTTAGGGTTGTCGAGACGGGCGCGGATGTTCAAAGTTCCGGTGTTCAAGTCTACGTTGGGCGAAAGATAGTCCAGCTGTGCGGGATAAGTGAGGAGTTCGTCTTTACCCAGGCTGACACTCACTTGCCGGGGGATACTGTCTCCCTGCTGCATCAGCATGGAGAGCCATTGGTTGTCTGCCACATTGAAGTAGGTGTACAAATGGTCGTCTTTGTAGATGGTTGCCAATGTGACGGGCTGCACGCTGCCGCCTACATAGCCTCCGGCATCCACCAGGTTACGGCTTACGGTGCCGTCGAAGGGAGCACGGACGGTGCAGTAGCTCAGATTGGTGCGTGCTGTGTTCAGGGCTGCTTCCGCATTGCTCACTGCAGCCTGCGAAGTTGCCACGTTGGATTGTGCTTGCAGCACTTGTATACGGCTTACAGCATCGCTTTTCATGGCTTCCTGCATACGTGTGTAGTTGTTTTGGGCGTATTCCAGGTTGGCGCGGGCAGTGTTGAGTTCTGCTTCTGCCTGCCGCACATTGTCTTGATAGACTGTCGGTTCGATGACAAAAAGTACTTGTCCCTGGCGTACCCGGCTGCCGGGAGCGTAAGCGATGGTCTGTAAGGTTCCGCTGACTCTGCCTACCAGGTCTACGGTCTTTTCAGAAGTCAGGTAGCCCGGATATTCTTTCGTCAGCGTAATGTTCTGCACTGTCGGACGGGCCACGCTTATCTCGGGAACGGGCATCGTTTGTGCCGTTTCTTTCCTTCCCCCGCATCCCGTTGCCAGCAATGGCAGGATGAGCAGGGTGATGTACATTTGATTTTTCATATACGGTTCGGTTTAGTTTATATTCTTATTTCTGATTCATTTCATATCCACCTCCCAATGCCTGGTATAAGGCTATCAGATGCAGCAAGGAGCTGCCTTGTGCCTGCACCAGCTGATTTTCGTATGTCAGGAGTGAGCGTAGTGCGTCCAGTACGTTCTGGAAGGGAGTAAGTCCTTGTTTGTACAAATCGAGGGAGAGTTTCAGAGTTTCTTCTCCCTGGTTGCATACTTCGCGCATGGCAACAATCTGTTGGATGGAGTTGCGATAGGAGTTCATGGCATTATCCGTTTCCTGCACGGCGGTAAGCACTGTCTGGTTGAACTGGTGAATGGATTCATCGAGCTGGGCACGTGCCAGACGGGTGGCATTCACCAGTTTGGTACCGCTGAATAAGGTCCAGCTGATGCTTGGAGCAATTTCAAACGTCATACTGTTCCGTTTAGTCAAGTCCTTCAAGTCATGGGAGGAATAGCCGATGGAACCTTTTAGGAACACTTGCGGCAGCCAGTCACTTTGAGATGCGCCGAGTGTTGCCGCCTGCGCGTTGACTTGGCGTTCGGCTTGCCGTATATCGGGGCGGCGGAGCAGCAGGTCGGCAGGAACACCGATGCCTATGGGTTCCATATAGTCGGGCAGTTTGCCGGGCTTCTCCAATATGGGGCGGATATGCTGGGGGTAAGTACCGAGTAAGATTGCGAGCGTCGTGATGTATTGGTTGATGCCTGCCTCCAGTTGTGGGATGGAGGCTTTGGTACTGTAATATACGGATTTGGCTTGTGAAACGTCCAGTTTGGACACCAGTCCGGTTTTGTAGCGTACTTCGGTAATGTTAAGTACGGCTGCCTGGGTATGGCAATTGTGGGTCACTACACTTAGCTCTTGCTGCAGTTCGCGGAGTCCGATGTAGGCAGAAGCTATCTGGGCACAGAGGGATACCATGACAGAGGTATATTCCTCCTTGCTTGCCATGAAGGTTTCCCGCTGTGCCTTTACCCGTTGGCGGATACTTCCGAATACGTCCAGCTCCCAACTGGCGTTGAGCGAGGCACTGTATGCACCGGTAATGGATTGCGGAAGTGCGTTGACATTGCCGCTGCTTTGCTGCCGTGCCCATCCTCCGTCCAATGAGATGGAAGGGAAAAAGCTGCCGCGTTCTATCCGCAGGTTGGATTTAGCCATATCCATACGGGCCATGGCAGAAAGTACGGAATAGTTTTGAGTGGAGGCTACCGTAATCAATGAATCCAGCATCGGGTCATCGAAGGCTTTCCACCACTTGTCGTCAATGGGTGGTATCTGTCTGCTGAACAGATTGTCATCTCCGGGAATGGCATGGGAGACATCCTTTCCCCAGCCTTGTGGGAGTGGTTTCTCAAGATAGCGGTTGGCTTTCTGTGCCATAGCCGCAGGACATAGGCATAATATGAGCAACGCGGTGCTCCAAGCTTTTATATTCATAAATAAAGGTTTAGGTGGTTATCTTTTTATGGGATTGATAACAACCTAAACCTTTATTTGTTTATGAGTATTTACTCGGTATACCCGAGTATCTTAGAAGGCATACCCGAAACCCACATTCAAGTAGATGGGATACATGGCAAAGGTAATTGTATTGAAATCTTTCTTGAAAATATCATTCAATCCCCATGTAAGGTCGGCAAATACACTCAGATGTTTGAAGGCACGCCAGTCTACACCAGCTTGCACGCCCCAGGCAAACTTGCGCAAATCATCCGAAAAGTCGTAAGTGGCAATGGCACCGTCGGAGAAGTTGACTTTCTTTCCGGTAGGATTACCTTCACGCAGATAACCTTCATATACATATCCGGAGAATTCCTCATCCATCAGGTAGGATACATATGCACCTGCTTTGGCTCGCAATCGTGAGTTGATTTTATATGCTCCAAGTACGGGGACAGTAATGTAGGCATTGCGTACTTTGGTTTTTACTCCTCCCGTCCAGTTACCTTTCAAGCGGTTACCGTCATTTCCTATGATTTCCATGCCATAGTTCTTTACTGTCGCTTTGGTAATCATATTTTTGGTTTCCAGTCTTACCCCGGTTATTACTCCCCATTTTTTAGTTTTTCCTAACCACTTGATGGCATTTCCTTCCAGCATAAGAGCTAAAGTAGGATTGTAGGCATCGATACTCCGTATTTCTACGGGCAATGGAAGCGGGGAAGTACCACCGATGCTGACACCGGCCCTTATCTCATATTCCCATCCGTGCAGGGCAGCGTTTATAAGCGTACGATTCTGATTCTCTTGAGCGTATAGGGCGGTTTGCATGTAAACTGCCAATGCGATAAATGCTACTATTTTCTTTATCATGTTGTATTCCAATTCTACAGGGTTCTTATTCGAAAATCAGTTCCACATCATCCACTAAAAGGGTACTTCCGGGCGCACCCTCGAAAGTTGCACCGTTCTTGCTGGATGCAAAAATGATACTTAGTTTATATTTTCCTTTTGCCAGTTTGGTTTCATCTATTTCTTTTCCATATCTCTGATAGTCAAAAGGAATGTCGAAAGCTTCCCAATCATCGGTTTCGTGGGGATTGGATATTAGAGCTAAAGCTACCATACTGGGATGTTCATAGTTCTGGTTTGGCAGATTTCCATCCAATATTACTTCCGTAACTTCTCCTGCTTCGTTGTAACTTTCGCCTTCATAAAAGATTGCATAGATGTTCATCACATCTTTACGGTCGGTGTATCCACCGTTTTCATAAAAACGTTCACCGGCTTTGTACTTGTACCAACCTTTTAGACGTGAGGGCTTATAACAGAAAGGAGTGCCGAAATGTGTGGCTTTCAATGGGCTGGTGAGAGCATTCGTCATATCAAACTCACCGATAAACAAATTTCCAGCAGCTATCGGCATACCTACCATTGCTCCCAGAGAGCCGGTAAGCCGAGTTTCTAATTTGGCACACTTTCCGTTTTTACCATTGTCATATTGTGACGTAGGGTAATTTTCAGTAGCTGATGAACTGGCTGCCCAGTTGAATCCTTCATTTCCACTGGCCCATGTCAGTTCCAATCCGTCTTGTTCTTCATAGAACTCCTGATATTTGTATTTGGGGTTAATTCCATTGATAAGTCGTATGTCTTCAAAATGGAATTCATTTGGGATGTCTGATACCGATTGTTCGCGTACACCGATGGAATATACTCGCTGCCAAGCCTTGTTCTCAGAAGTTACGGTATACTTTACCCTTTTTCCGTCAGAGAAATCGTGTTCACTACCACTTTCCGGACTAATGGTAGCGCCCGGCGTCAACTCAAACAGGGGGGATAGTTTGTTTAAAGGAGTGCCCTCTTTTACTTTTACTAATATGGGGTAGGCCTGCAGATTATCATTGTAAGACGGATTTAAATTGAAACGAGCGCTTGCCAGTACATCTTCTTCAAAAGAGATGCCTGTTATATCAGCTTCAGCATTGGGTGCTTCATCTTTTATGCACGATGCCATCAATATTCCGAAAAGTGAATAGAGTATGAATAATTTGTTTAGTCTCATGCTTTTTAATTTAATTCTATTAATTTTTCAAGCAACAAAACTACTTCTTTTTTCTCTAATAGCAGGTTTTTATGAGCTTATTTAACAAAAAAACGGCAATAGGTGCTTTACTATTGCCGTTTTATATATAGAAAATGTTCTATTTTTAATTATCTGAGCCGATATGTACGATTTTTCTTTTGGCTCTTACTGGCTTTTCCTTTACAACTTCCACTTTCTGTTCGGGAGTTATACCTGCTAATTCCGGGTCAATCATGATACGGCCACAATATTCGCAAACGATAATTTTCTTGCGTGAGCGGATGTCCAATTGTCTCTGGGGCGGAATCTTGTTGAAGCAACCACCGCAAGCATCACGCTGTACGTATACAATACCCAGTCCATTGCGTGAATTCTTACGGATACGTTTGAAGGACTGAAGCAGACGGGGTTCAATCTTTGTTTCCAGTTCTTTGGCTTTGTCTCTCAGCTTCTCTTCCTCTTGCTTGGTCTCGGAGATGATTTCGTCCAGTTCGCTCTTCTTTACGTCGAGGTCTTTTTGTCTTTCTTCCAGAGCAGCAGTGCTTTCTGCTACTTCTTGAGATTTTTCTTCCTCTTGTGCGGCAAATTCCTTGATACGCTTTTCGCAGAGTTCGATTTCCAATGTCTGGAATTCGATTTCCTTGCTTAAGAAGTCATATTCGCGGTTGTTGCGTACGTTGTCCTGCTGGTCTTTATATTTAGCTACAGAAGCCTTTGCGGTTTCAATTTCAACTTTCTTTCCTGCAATGGAGGATTTCAACTCGGCAACTTCTGCCTTGATTCTGTCTATACGGGTACTCAGACCGGCTATTTCGTCTTCCAAGTCCTGTACTTCCAGTGGAAGTTCACCTCTCAACGTCTTGATTTCATCGATTTTGGACAGCATTGTCTGCAATTGGAACAAAGCTTTCAACTTCTGTTCTACGGTTAATTCCTGAGGATCTTTTTTTGCTTCTTTAGCCATTTTACTTACATGTATTTTATGGGGTTTGTATTCACTTTGGTCATTTGGACCTCAAAATGAGGAAACAAATCCCGGATTATTGTATAAAATATTTCTTTCGTATATTGCTCACTTTCATAATGCCCTATTTCAGCCAATAATATATCGGTATCATGTCCGAAATAGTCATGGTATTTTATCTCGCCGGTGATAAAGACATCTGCACGGTTGCGGATGGCAAGCGGCATTAGGAAAGCGCCGGCGCCGCCACATAATGCAACAGTCTGTATTTCCCGCCCGAGGAGTTTGTTATGTCTGAGACACCCTACTTCGAAGGTTTTCTTTATCCGTTTCAGGAATTCAAGTTCTGTCTCCGGTACTTCCAATTCGCCAATGACACCGGCTCCGGCTTGTGGCCATGAGTTTTGCAAGGGATAAATATCATAGACCGGTTCTTCATATGGATGTGCCGCAAGCAGTGCCTTGACAGTTGCCGCTTTTTTGTAGGCGGGTATGATTGTCTCAATACGTACTTCACGTTCGGTATGCAGCTCCCCTATCGCTCCACAGTATGGGGTGGCACCTTCCCGGGCTCGGAATGTCCCCTCGCCTTCCATGTTATAACTGCACAAATCATAGTTGCCGATATTGCCGCATCCAGCGTCGAACAAGGCTTTCCTCACGTCTTCCGCTTGGGCGGTCGGTACAAATGTGGTCAGCTTTACCAGCGCATTTTCCTTGGCTTCCAGGATACGGACATTCTTCAAACCGATTTTCTCGGCAATCTTGAAGTTCACTCCTCCCGGTGCATTATCCAGGTTAGTGTGCGCAGCATAAACAACGATGTCATTCTTGATGGCTTTCAAGATACAACGTTCCACATAATCCCTGCCCGTGATGGATTTATACCCTTTGAAAATGAGAGGGTGATGTGATATAACCACATTATATCCCAATGCAATGGCTTCATCCAGTACAGCTTCAGTAACGTCAAGACACAACAAAGCCCCTGTTGCTTCCGCATCTGTCAATCCAATTTGCAGGCCGGCATTGTCAAATCCGTCTTGCAATGGCAGAGGCGCGAACCGTTCAAGGGCGCTTACTATCTCCTTAATTTTCATTATCAGTAGAAAATTTGGTTGCAAATATACATAAAAGTAGCGAATTACGGCTTACTTTTTACTTTTTTTTCTACCATGACAGGCCGTAGCTTTCCGTAGGCGTCGAAAGACTTACGCGAAGCCAATGAAATGGTTATCATCAGTGAAAGCATAGATGCCGTAAATGTGATAACCATAATCATCATCTGATATTTGATAGCGACATTGGGACTACTCCCGCCCAATATCTGTCCAATCATTGTTCCGGGAAATGCTACCAAGCCCATGACAGAGATATTGGCGATGAGCGGACTGAATGCCTTGATAATGGCCTGACGGATAAACGGCGCTTGCGCTTCTGTACGGGTAGCCCCGTTACCAAGCAGATAGCGGTAAAGTTGTTGCTCGCGTTTCAATCCGCTATAATAAGTATTTAGGGCTATAACATTACTGGATAGCATGTTTCCCATCAATATGCCGAAAATAGGAATGAAGTATTGGGCACTGAACACATTTTCAAGGCGCAGTACGATTCCTATAAAATACATTCCCACGCATACCACGCTACACAGAAAACCTACGGATATAGGTATCAGTAATATCTTGCGTTTCAGTTGTGTGCGTGCCAGTGCCGTTTGCGAAGCTACGAGTATCATGACGATTACCCACAGGAAATTAATCCACGGATTATTCCAAAGAAAAAGGTATTTCAGATAAACGCCGATGAAGAAAAGCTGCACAATCATGCGTGCCGTACCGATGAGAGTTGCACGTAGCAGGCCGGTCTTGAATTTCCATATATAGAATAATGGTATTAATAGCAAAAGTAGTCCGATGCCCAGACTGAGGTATGATATGTCGATAGTTCCCATGAGTATTTTCGATAGCTTGTAATGCAAAGGTAGCGCTATTAATAAATTATGGAAGAATTTATTAATAAATTTACCGGAATTTATTAATAAATCTTGGAAAATTCATTAGTGTTTTGGTGGTTCTCTTTTTCCTGCGGAATTAGCGGATAAATAAGAAAACCAATGCGGATGCAATAATAATGCACCCCCCAATAATAATCAGCATCATTCGTACGGTATGTTTCTGTTCGGAATGTTCCTTTTGCCGGGTAAATTTGGTTATCTTTTCCATGTCTTCTGCAGTTGTATTGTGAGGCATGCGGCGCCCTTTGTGCATTTTATCTAAACGCTCATTGAGACGTTCCCGGCGAAGAAGGCGTAAATTGCGGTTCTCCTTATCACGACGTATCATATCAAAAACAAATCCGGCAAAACTCATGGCTTTATGTTTATCAGGTTTGTCACATTATTATATGCCGGTCACATCCTTTGGCGAAATCCATGTCGTGTGATACTGCCAGTACGGCGGTTCCCTTTTGGGTTTGATGCCGTAAGAAGGCCAGCACTCTCTCCGTAGAACCCGAATCGAGTGCCGAAGTCGGCTCGTCCACAATGATTAGTGGCTTGTTGATCATGGAAGCTACGGCTATCATCATGCGTTGGCGTTGGCCGCCGGATATCTCATTTACACGTTTATAATATAACTCTTCTTCAAGTCCTAATTCTTCAAAGCAATTGAATAGTTGCATTTCGGAGAACGGTGTGGCTCGATTGGCTTTCAGACTGAAAGGCAGCTGTATCATGTCTTTTACCCATTCTAACGGTAGCGCCAATTCTTGTGGAATCCAAGCTATTTGTTTGCGAATGAGGTCTATGCTGTTTTTATCCGATACGATGTTATTGACCGTAATACGTCCTTCTTTTAATGGAGTAAACCCCAGTATGGCATTGAGAAGAGATGTCTTTCCGCATCCCGACGAACCGGAAATACAGGCAATCTCTCCCCTCCTCAATTGCAGGTTGAAGTTGGAGAATAGTATATCATGACCGTATGCAATACTGGCACCCTCTATTTGTAACATAAATAAATTCTTTAGTCCTTATTGCAAAGGTAAGGAAAAAAGATTTGCAAAGATAACTTTATACTTTTATCTTTGTATCACTAATTAATTCGGGAAAAAAAGTATGATACAGAACGAACGGGATTGCCGCCATGAGCATGTACTGGGCGTGGCGAGACAAATGATGACTGCCGCACGCACAGCGCCTAAAGGGAAAGGTGTAGATGTAATTGAAACGGCACTGGTTACAGGAGAAGACCTGAAAAAACTTTCAGAAAAAATGAGTGCCATGGCAGAAGAATTGGGTATGAAGTTCTTTCTGCGTGATGCGGCAAACGTTTTGCAAGCAGAATGTGTTGTTATAATAGGTACGCGCGAGCAGGCGCAAGGGTTGAACTGCGGTCATTGTGGCTTTCCAACTTGTGCCGGGCGTTCCGAGGGTGTGCCATGTGCCTTGAATACGGTTGATGTGGGGATTGCTGTCGGCTCTGCTTGCGCTATGGCTGCCGATATGCGGGTGGATACCCGGGTGATGTTCTCTGCCGGACTGGCTGCACAACGAATGAATTGGCTGAAGGATTGCAAGGCGGTATTCGCTATTCCGGTCAGCGCTTCTTCCAAGAATCCGTTCTTTGATAGGAAGCCTAAAGAAGAAAAGAAATAAGTGTATTGCCGAACCAGAAGTTGAGAAATGTAAAGCTGAACTTTAGGCTTCATTATCTTACTTAACGAATTAAATAACTTAGAATTGATATGGGATATTTTGTTGGAATTCCATTAGGTGGAGCTACCGAAAAAGATTATCAGGTGCGTTTTGGTAAGAATATGACCTTTCAGGTGGAAACGCGTGCTCCCCACCTGCCTGCAGAATGGGCTTTACAAAGCGGTGTACAACTTACATGGCCTCATGCAAATACCGATTGGGCTTATATGCTTGAGGAAGTACAGCAATGTTTTATTGCCATTGCTTCCGAAATAGCCAAGCGGGAGTTGCTGCTGATTGTAACTCCGGAACCTGAGGAAGTGAGAATGCAAATCTCCGCGGCAGTTAATATGGATAACGTACGTTTTCTGGAATGTGAAACGAATGATACTTGGGCGCGCGACCATGGAGCTATCACTATGGTAGATACAGAGGGGGCTTCTCTGCTTGATTTTACTTTTAATGGCTGGGGACTGAAATTTGCTTCGGATAAAGATAATCAAATTACACGTCGGGCTGTTGAAGCCGAAATCTTAAAAGGTCGATATATGAGCCGTTTAGGCTTTGTGCTGGAAGGCGGTTCCATTGAAAGTGACGGCTTGGGAACATTACTTACCACTTCGGAATGCCTGCTGTCGCCTAACCGTAACGGTCAGCTGAACAAGGTGGAGATTGAAGAGTATCTCCGATCGACATTTCATCTTGAACGGGTACTTTGGCTGGATTACGGATATTTGGCCGGAGATGATACGGACAGCCATATAGATACGCTTGCCCGTTTTTGTTCGCCGGATACGATTGCTTATGTGCAGTGCCGGGATGTGAATGACGAGCATTATGAGGAGTTGCACCGAATGGAAGAACAACTTAAAACGTTCCAAACACTCGCAGGAGAACCTTATAAACTGTTGGCACTGCCAATGGCCGATAAAATAGAAGTGGAAGGCGAAAGACTCCCGGCTACGTATGCTAATTTCTTGATAATGAATAATGCGGTGCTATATCCCACATATAACCAGCCGGAGAATGATATGCGCGCCCAAGAGGTGTTGCAAAAGGCATTTCCCGAACATGAAATTGTAGGCGTAGACTGTCGTGCTTTGATAAAACAACATGGCTCGCTGCACTGTGTCACGATGCAATATCCGATGGGGGTAATCAAATAGTAGGAAGATATGGGAGTTGTCAATTTCATTTTTTGTGGGATATTTATAACTATGTATACAGCAGGCTGGTTCTTTCCTAAGTTTCGGCAGTATATTAAAAAGAATATATGGTTGGATAATCTTCCGGGAGTATTGGAACTTATCTTTCTTCTAAATTTCTCCGAATATCTTTTTGTAGAGCAATGGAATTGGGAATATGGTGAAATACTCTCTTGGGTTATTTCAATTCTTATCAGTTTGGCAACTTATTATTGGTGGGATAGATTAGACCGAAGAACAATAAAAAAACATTCAAAAGAAATATAGATTATGAGAAAAATAAAAGTCGGTATTATCCAGCAGGCTAATGTCGCGGATATGCGTACCAACCTGATGAATCTGGCCAAGAGCATCGAAGCGTGTGCCGCTCATGGTGCACAATTGGTAGTGTTGCAGGAACTGCATAACTCACTCTATTTTTGCCAGACGGAGAATACCCAACTGTTTGATTTGGCGGAACCTATTCCCGGACCGTCAACCGGTTTCTATTCAGAGTTGGCAGCTGCCAACAACATTGTATTGGTAACCTCGTTATTTGAAAAACGTGCTCCGGGTTTGTATCATAATACAGCAGTTGTTTTTGAACGTGATGGTAGCATTGCCGGGAAATACCGCAAAATGCATATACCTGACGATCCGGCGTATTATGAGAAATTTTATTTCACTCCCGGAGATTTGGGATTTGAACCCATACAGACTTCTCTTGGAAAGCTGGGAGTGTTGGTATGTTGGGATCAATGGTATCCTGAGGCTGCGCGTCTAATGGCATTGAAAGGTGCCGAATTGTTGATTTATCCTACGGCTATCGGTTGGGAAAGCAGTGATACGGATGATGAAAAGTCTCGCCAATTGAATGCTTGGATAATCTCACAACGCGGACATGCCGTAGCCAACGGACTTCCTGTCATTTCAGTGAATCGTGTGGGGCATGAGCCTGATCCTTCCATGCAAACGAATGGTATTCTTTTTTGGGGAAATAGTTTTGTGGTTGGTCCGCAAGGTGAGTTTTTGGCGCAGGCTGGTAATGATCAGTCTGAGAATATTGTGGTGGAAATTGATTTGGAACGTTCGGAGAATGTCCGTCGTTGGTGGCCATTCTTGCGTGATCGCAGGATTGACGCCTATGAAGGATTGACAAAGCGTTTTTTAGATTAAAAAAGGGCTTCACTTAAAAGTGACCTTTTTATTCATCAGGAAGTTCACTCCGCCATATACAAATAGTCCTAAGAATTGGGCAAGATACTCATCGCAGTTTAGCCCTTCTACCAGTCCGATAAGGAAAATGAATTGTGCACAATAAGCCATGCCAAAGGCTATGGAAAAGAGCAGCACTTGTCGCCAAGTGTTGCTCTTCTTTTCTGTTGGGAATATCCAATACTTGCACCAAATGAAATTGTGAGTCTGTGCAAGTATGTATGCCGTTACATTGGAAAGCATGTAATTGATGTCCAATTCATCCATCATAAACCAGATGGTGACTGCTGTAATTAAAGCGTTTAGCGTACCGATTACTGCAAAACGAAAAATACGTGTGGACTCTTTCACTCTCTCCTATTCTCTTGTATTTATTCTTTTACCTCAACAATAAGGTTGAGTTCATCCAACTGTTTCTGATCGATAGCCGAGGGTGCGTCCAGCATAACATCTCTGCCGGAGTTATTCTTCGGAAATGCGATGCAATCACGAATACTGTCAAGGCCTGCAAAAATACTAACCCAACGGTCAAGACCGTAAGCCAAACCGCCATGAGGAGGTGCTCCGAATTTGAATGCATTCATCAGGAATCCGAACTGCTCTTCGGCTTTCTCCGGAGTGAACCCTAATATTTCGAACATTTTAGCCTGTAATTGTGCGTCGTGGATACGTATAGAACCGCCACCGACTTCAATGCCATTGCACACCATATCGTAGGCATCGGCGCGGACTGCTGCGGGATTGGTGTCCAACAAAGGAATATCTTCATCTTTAGGATGAGTAAACGGATGGTGCATAGCCATTAGGCGTCCTTCTTCTTCGCTCCACTCAAACATCGGGAAATCAACAATCCAAAGCAATGCAAATTTATTCTTATCGCGCAGCCCTAACTGATTACCCATTTCAAGACGAAGCTCATTCAGTTGCTTGCGGGTTTTCATTGCATCATCACCACTTAAAATAAGAATTAAGTCACCTGGTTTAGCGCCAAAGGCGGCTTTCATTTCCTGCAAAACTTCTTGTGTATAGAACTTGTCGACACTTGATTTTACGGTACCGTCAGCTTCTACACGAGCATATACCATACCTTTGGCTCCGATTTGCGGTTTCTTTACGAATTCGGTCAGAGCATCCAGTTGCTTGCGGGTATAACTTGCAGCACCTTCAGCACAGATACCTCCGATGTATGCAGCATTGTCGAATACAGAGAAACCATGCCCTTTCATGATGTCCATCAATTCTACAAATTTCATACCGAAGCGCAGATCAGGCTTGTCACTTCCATAATACTTCATGGCATTTGCCCATGGCATACGTTGGAATGGTTCTGTCAACTCCACACCGCGAATTTCCTTGAAAAGATACTTTGCCATGCCTTCAAAGAGTTCGATTACATCATCTTGTTGTACAAAAGACATTTCGCAGTCTATTTGTGTAAATTCCGGCTGGCGGTCGGCTCTCAGGTCTTCATCGCGGAAACATTTGGCTATTTGGAAATAACGGTCGAAACCGGAAACCATCAGCAATTGTTTCAATGTTTGAGGGCTTTGCGGCAGTGCATAGAATTGTCCCGGATTCATGCGTGAAGGAACAACAAAGTCACGTGCACCCTCCGGTGTAGAACCTATGAGAAGCGGAGTCTCCACTTCGATGAACCCTTTACTGTCCAGATATTTACGAACTTCAATTGTCATTTTATGACGCAGTTCCAGATTCTTACGTACAGTAGCACGACGCAAATCCAAGTAGCGGTATTTCATACGGATATCATCACCGCCGTCTGTATTATCTTCGATTGTGAAAGGCGGAGTCAGAGCGGAATTTAGCACATTCAGTTCTGAAACAATAATTTCAATGTCTCCGGTAGGAATATTTTTGTTTTTGCTGAAGCGCTCATTCACAGTTCCCACTATCTGGATTACAAATTCGCGTCCCAAGTGGTTAGCCTGCTCGCAAAGCTCGGCATCTACTTCTTCATTAAATACTAATTGGGTAATTCCGTAACGGTCGCGAAGGTCTATGAATGTCATTCCCCCCATTTTACGGCTGCGTTGTACCCAACCTGACAATGTCACTTGCTTATTAATGTCGGAGATACGCAATTCTCCGCAGGTGTGTGATCTATACATCTTATTATATTACTATTTTACAATTTACTATTTACTGTTTGGCGATGCAACATCAGGATGTGTCATTGCTAAAAGCGGATAAATATTGTGCAAAAATACATAAAACATATTACAGACGTATCAAAACAGAAGAGTTTATTTTAAAAAACAACTTTATGGAACAACTTGAATAATAAAATTATCAATCTTGAACATCTCCCGATAATCTTGTAGACTTTAATTCTTTCTAAGTTTTTTTATTTGTTCCTTGCCTTTATCCAATATCATTCTGTTTGTATGAGTAATATCTTCCATTATGGACTCATTTATTTGTTTAAGGCCATTGATGTAATCTTGAGCACGTTGTAGTACGTTTGAGGTGTCTTTTTCTGCATTTTTGGGCACAATGACTTGTAAACCCCTTTGGATTATGTTGACGTCAATATTTTCTCCCATCATCATCGGGTCTCCATCAAAGTGTATTACTCCCGGTTTGGAACGGTGGATACGGAGTGTTTTACAACGGAAAGTTTTTATTCGGCTGTTCTGGTCAATGGTTTTGTTAAACAGCTGGAATGATAATGCAGGTACATCCAATACGGTAAACGGTTCCAGGATGGTAACATCCAGCAAACCGTCGTTAAGTGTGGCTTGCGGGGTGATATAGGCGTTGTTCCCATATTGTGAGGCATTTCCGCATGCAATCAGGAAAGCTTTATAGCGTGATGTGCTTCCGTCCATTTCCAGCTCGTAAGTTTCCGGTTTGTACTTTAAACTTTCAAGCAGGGTTTTCTCCAGATATATGAGTGGCCCCCTTCTGCCGGCCTTGGAAAATTGCAGACTGACAAATGCGTCAAATCCCACTCCGCAGGTACAGAAAAAAGGAACATCATTGATCTTGCCATAGTCAATAATGTCTATCAATCCTTCATTGATGATGTCAATTGCCTTTTTGGCTTCCATTGGAATTTGCAGATGACGGGCGAGTCCGTTTCCTGAGCCACATGGAATAATACCTAATGCCGTTTTGGTGTGTACCAATGAACGCGCTATTTCATTGATTGTTCCATCTCCACCAATGGCAACTACGGCAAAAACCTCTTCTTTGGCCTTTCGGGCAGCTATTTCAACGGCATGTCCCGCCCATTCCGTATAGATTACTTCGGGCATGTACCGATTCTTATCTAACTTTTCGTCAAGCCATTTCAATATATGCTCCTTACCCTGTGTACCGGATATAGGATTTATTATAAATGCTATTTTCTTTTTATTATCATCCATTTAAACGGGGTTTTCTATCATGCAAAAGTAATATAAATCCTTTAATTTTAACCATAGTGAGTCTCTTAAAACGAGTTAGAGTAGATTTTTTAGAGTAAAAGGAACATATAACAACATATTTTGCTATCTTTGCCCCCTGTTTTTAAGAACTTGTTTTTAATAGAATTAATATTCATTATATAAAAGACATTTCATGGGTTTACTGCAAGACAAATTCGCGAAATATGATTTGCCGCAACAATTTATGGCAAAAGGGGTATATCCCTATTTCCGCACAATTAACAGCCATCAGGATACAGAGGTAACGATGGATGGCAAAAAGGTCCTGATGTTCGGTTCGAACGCATATATGGGATTGACATATGACAAACGAATCATTGACGCTTCCATTGCTGCCACTGAAAAATATGGTACAGGATGTGCCGGTTCCCGTTTTCTGAACGGTACTCTTGATATACATGTTGAATTGGAAAAGGAATTGGCTGAATTCGTAGGGAAAGATGAAGCGCTTTGCTTTTCTACCGGTTTTACTGTAAATGAGGGTATCATTCCTGCAGTAGTAGGTCGTGGAGATTATATTATCTGCGATGATCGCGACCATGCTTCTATCGTGGACGGACGCCGCCTCTCTTTCGCTACACAATTAAAATACAAGCACAACGACATGGAGGACCTTGAAAAGGAACTCCAGAAGTGTGAACCGGATGCTGTGAAGTTGATTGTTGTAGACGGTGTGTTCTCAATGGAAGGCGATTTGGCCAACTTGCCGGAAATCGTTCGTTTGAAGAAGAAATATAATGCCAGTATTTATGTGGATGAAGCTCATGGTTTAGGTGTATTCGGTAAGCAAGGTCGCGGTGTTTGCGATCATTTCGGAGTTACCGAGGATATTGACCTGATAATGGGAACATTCAGCAAATCATTGGCTTCAATAGGTGGTTTTATTGCCGGTGATAAGGATGTCATCAATTGGTTGCGTCATAATGCCCGTTCTTATATATTCCAGGCGAGCAGCACGCCGGCAGCAACAGCAGCGGCTCGTGAGGCTCTTCACATTATTAAATCAGAACCGGAGCGTATTCAGCGTTTGTGGGATATCACTAATTACGCTTTGAAGAGTTTTCGTGATGCTGGTTTCGAGATCGGTGAAACTGAGTCTCCTATTATACCTTTGTATGTACGTGATACGGAAAAGACATTTGTTGTGACAAAGATGGCTTTTGATGAAGGTATTTTTATTAATCCGGTTATTCCACCGGCATGTGCTCCTCAAGATACATTGGTGCGTGTGGCGCTAATGGCTACTCATACTAAAGAACAAGTGGATTATGCAGTTGAAAAGCTCACAAAATGCTTTAAGGAATTAGGTATTATCAAGTAGAAGAGTATTTGCAAGAAATTATATGAAGTGGGCTGTCCGGTTACCGGGCAGCCCACTTTTTTGTAGTAGAGAGTAAAAAAGTTCTTTTGTTTGAATTTGTTGGTTCTAATTACCTGTTTGCTTTGAATTTGAAATTATTTTAGTATATTTGTTGCTATTATTAATGAAAAGCATAACATTTGAATGAAAAAACAAGATTTCCTTTTCGTTTTTACTCTAATCGTAATCTTCTTACCTTTCTTTGTAAGCGATGCCCTTTATGATTGGTATAAATCTTTCAATGCAGCACATGGCATGATAATGAGTTTTGTGAAATTCGGGGTGCTTGCCACTTTGGGCGAAATTCTGGGGCTTCGCATTAGTTCAGGAGTGTATAATAGAAAAGGATTTGGTGTCCTCCCTCGAGCGGTTGTATGGGGGCTTTTAGGAATGGGGATTAATATGGCAATGATTGTCTTTTCCAAAGGTGTACCGCAATTCATGGAATACATGGGAATGGAAAATGCTTCGTCTATAATTAATGGAGAATTCTGCTTGGATAAGCTATGGGTTGCTTTGGCTATATCTGTCACTATGAACACAATCTTTGCTCCTGTGTTTATGACATTTCATAAGATAACGGATACGCATATCTTGGATTGTGGCGGTTCGCTCCGTAGCCTTGTAACCCCTATCCCGATGACGCGCATCATTACACATCTTAATTGGGATGCACAATGGAACTTTGTTTTTAAGAAAACGATCCCTTTCTTTTGGTATCCGGCGCATACTATAACTTTCTTGTTGCCGGGAGAAGTCAGGGTTTTGTTTGCGGCTATATTAGGCGTTGTTCTTGGAGTGCTGCTGGCTATTGCTGCAAGAAGGAAATAATAAAGCTTTTGGATTAGTGACTAGTCCTAAATACTGTAACAGTTGTTTAGGGCTTAGTTGATTTTTCTTTAGCATAACGTAATGTATAGCCGTAGTTGGAATTTAAAACTAATGAATCGGTTGTAAGTTTTTCAATTTTTAAAGTGTCTATCCCTTCTATTTCCACGCCGTTGCCAATGCTCTTTACTGTCAGGTAAAGTTCATCTCCTTGCTGTTCCCAATATTTGTATACCAACGTAGCCATGTTAATAGAAGATGCTTCGCCATCTTCGCCCAGTCTTATGCCTTGCATCTTGCCTGGTTGTCCCTCAACGGGCATTATCCATGAGCCAATGATGGTGACCTTACTCTTTTTTTCGTTACAAGCAGTTATAGCGGTAATTAATACTGTCGCTGCTAATAAAAGTGTTTTCATACAGTATTTTTTTTGTTACTAAATCAATTATCGGTTAAATCGTTTCATCTGAGTAATAAAAAAGGAGCTACATTTCACTGTAACTCCTTGATTCTTATCAGTCGGGGTAGCGGGAAACTCACATACTGACCTAAGTCATTGAATATCTGTATTTAAATCTACTGTCTATTTGTTTATTAGGTTGTAATTGTCTATTATTGTCTATTGCTTTTTAATATAAGTTCTATCGGCATCCAATGTGGCTTAGTGTATATCCTGACATGTTTTGCAATGGGCATGTTATAAATATCTCCGTCCAAAACAGTGGACAAAAAATCAAGAGGTTTTACGTCTATAATACCTTCAGCTTTGAGTTCTTCAATGGCATTTACAAAATCATCATTCGTATCTATCAAGAATACAATATTTGCCTTCTGACCTTTGTACTCAGCTCCATATATTTTATCGCCATAAGCTTTTTCCTTAATACTTGGATGATTCGCTAATGCTACGAGAGATTCGTTATGAATGACTTTAAGCCTATCTATTATTAATTTCTTAAGTTCGTTAATCATGTTGTTTGTTGTTTAATAAGATTTGAATTGTTCTTTCTTTTTCTTGGAGGAGTAATTTTAGATGCTCTATTTCTTTTTGGCATTCACTTAATGAGATATTTCCAGATACATTATTCCCATTTCCATTTATGCTGTGACCTATATGCCATTTTTCGTCCAACTCAACTTCTCTATCATAGAAATAATCTATTGGTACTTTAAAGAAATCAGCTATTCGTTCAAGTTTTCTTGAACCTATTTCAGAACCTTTCAAGGTATTATCTAATGTTTGTACTGAAATGTTTACTTTTTTGCAAAATTCCTTTTTGGGAAGCTTACAGGATTCTATTAAATCGGCTATCTTCTCAGCTCTAAACATACTTCTTACTAATTTATATTATATCTAAATTAAAGAATTATGTGATAATAAAACAAAGAATACTTTGTCTGTATCAAATAATACTTTATGTTTGCAGTATAAATATAAGACTAAAAAACATACTAATAATGAAAAAGGAACAAAATCTTAGTAAAATGGTATTTAAAGACCAGTATGATGCGTTGAGCGAACAGGACAAAAAAGAATTCAGAGAGGCATTTCTGAAAAAGAGTGGTGTATCATATCCTTCTTTTTATGTAAAGCTACGCAATAATACTTTCAAGCCATTGGAGGAAAAGTGTTTTAGCGAGCTAATGACTCAATACAACTTTGTTATTCCCTTCGAAGAATTGACAGGCAGATGTTATAACCAAAACCAGTGAACTACCGCTAAACTAAAGATTTAGGGGGGCAAATGCAAGTCCTTATAAAATGATACATACTATGTTTCAAAATATCGAATTTTATAATACCCCAGATGGAGATGTCATGATCAAGGCCGTCAATGAACCGGCACGACGTCTGAAAGAGAATGATTACGAGTTTATTTCCGAGATGCTCACTATTATTAGTGATCGATATCCTAAGGCTCATGCAGCATTGATGAAGCTTTATTCTACTCGTACAATGAATAAAAAGCATTTTGAATACAGTGTTGTACACAGGTTCATTCGGTGCAACTTCGGCGAATATGACCAGTACAATCGTGATATTGATATTAATGGCAATTTTATTTTCGAAGAGGTCAAATGCCCTCTTCGAGGAGAGTGTCCATTAGAGGGAGTTGTTTGCAAACCTGAATTAGACAATAATTTAAGTGAAAGAGAAATGGAAGTATTCAGGCTCATTGTACGAAATATGCGTTCTGATGAAATTGCTGCAGAGCTATCCATTTCCAAATTTACTGTTGACCGCCATCGCGAGAATATCAAAGCAAGGCTTCATTTACGAGACATTCCTGCAATGATAACCTATTGGCATGTCAACCATCTTAAATAAGCGGTGCATGGTGTCCACCAGGTTCGATTCCTGGCATCCGCACGATGATTTACTAACTTAATAAACAATAAGAAGATGGCAACAAATGACAACCCATTTACAGAAAGTAACGAGCTTATTGCTAAGTTGCTTAAGGAGAATAAATTAGAAGTAATGCATTTGGAAATGTATCTTGATACACAAAATATTGTTTGTGTGGGAAAAACAACTTATGACGCAATGTGCTATAAGGATACTGCTTTAAAGGCTTTTCTCGAATGTGAAGGTTACGATGATTTTGAAAGAGCAATTAATGAATAAGAGAAAAAACTATGCATTACTTTCTAGACAATATCAAAACCTATGCCAGTGTCAATAAAAAAGGGAGGGAGTTACAGATATTCGTACAGCAATTCGACCGACATCTGATTGCTGATGAATGTTCGTTGGATGCACTGAAGTGCGAAATCGAGCATCAGATAAAAATAATAAATGAATAATATGCAAACAGAAACAGTTAAAGACTTTGAAAACAAAACAGGCTATACGCTTGAAGTAAAAGATGGGGAATTGCATTACGGTGGCAATCTTGACCTGGAAGGTACAGGCATCACCCAATTACCAGAAGGGTTAACTGTCGGTGGCTATCTTGACCTCAGAGACACAGGCATCACCCAATTGCCAGAAGGGTTAACTGTCGGTGGCTATCTTGACCTCAGAGGCACAGGCATCACCCAATTGCCAGAAGGGTTAACTGTCGGTGGAGACATTTATATCAGAGGCACAGGAATCACTGATATAAGCAATATAAATCGTAATGTTCCCGCTTTCGTCCAGTGGCGCAATTTTGAATATATCAAAGTGGATGGTATATTCTCTAAGGTTATATCCCACAAAAGTAAGGTTTACAAAATTCGCCAAATTGGAGAAACGGAAGAAAGATTTCTCATTACGGACGGATATGGCAAATGGTCTCATGGTGACACTCTGAAAGAGGCTAAGGACGATTTGATATATAAGATATCCAACCGTGACAAGAGCAAATATGAGAACTTGACACTTGAAAGTGAACTGACATTTGCGCAAGCCATTGAAGCGTATCGTGTTATTACCGGAGCTTGCGCTGCCGGTACAAAGATGTTCGTGAAAAATGTGCTTGCAGAACGGAAAGAAAAATACACTATCTCCGAAATTATCAGATTGACTAAGGGACAGTATAATTGCGACGTTTTTGAAAGGTTTTTTGAAAAATAATTGGCGGATAACAAATAAAGAAATGAGTAAAATCAAGTATAAAAAAATAGCCCTGCTATCAGTGAAGATAACAGGACTAATAAAAAGCTGGCGACTACCTACTCTCCCACTATTATGCAGTACCATCGGCGTGACAAGGCTTAACTTCTCTGTTCGGAATGGGAAGAGGTGGAACCCTTGTGCTATAATCACTTACTTTTTTATCTTAAAACAGATACTGAATAAGTTCTTTAACCAGTTCTGCAACGACCTACTTCAAAAAGAATTTGAGTGCCTTTTGAGCAACGCTCTGTAGGCGAGAGCGTTGCTAAGCACTAATTTTAAACTTTTTCATAAATATAAGTTTAAAGATTTTAGGCTTAATGTTTAATGTCCCCATAGCCATTTTTGGACAGGGCAAAGATAGTGAAAATATGATAATAGCATGGTTTTCTTGCGGTGTAACCTCCGCAGTCGCTTGTAAAATAGCATTGAGCCTGTACGAAGATGTGCATCTCTATTATATTGATACTGGTTCCTGCCATCTGGACAACGCCCGATTTCTGTCTGATTGCGAGAATTGGTACGGGCAACCTATTAACACAATCCGAAGCGACAAATATACCTGCGTGGCTGACGTATTGCGGAAAGGATGGATTAACGGACCACATGGTGCAGCCTGTACACTCAATCTTAAAAAGGAAGTTCGGTACAAATTGGAAAAGGAGTTTGGAAGTTGGGACGGTCAAGTATGGGACTTCGACTTCGACCCAAAGGAAATAAACCGATCCATCCGATTCAAACAACAGTACCCAGACACAAAGCCACTGTTTCTGCTCATTGAAAGGCAGATTACAAAGCCCGAAGCGATGGGTATGCTTTGGAAAGCCGGTATTGAAATCCCTGCCATGTACAAGATGGGCTACAACAACAATAATTGTATCGGTTGTGTGAAAGGTGGTATGGGTTATTGGAATAAGATACGGAAGGACTTTCCGGTTGTGTTCAATGAAATGGCTCAGATTGAACGTGATGTTGGTGCAACGTGTCTAAAAGATAAAGACGGACGCATCTTTTTGGACGAACTACCAACGTGGCGGGGTGATCCAGTGGAAGAGATTATACCGGATTGCTCGCTTATCTGCCAAATTGAATTTCAAGAGATAATCGACAGGCAGGTAGAACGAGTTTTGAAAGGAGAAATTAGTATTAACGATGTAGCCTAATTAGGCTCAAAACAGTTTAGCAAGAAACTAATATGCGTGAAGACATTATGTATGTCATTCTATATCCGGATGGCTTAATTGTGATGAATACACAGAAATATTACCGAAGCGAGTGTATTAGAAAATGGTGTATAGGTAGCTCTTTCACATGGAAACAATGGTATAAAAGAGGTTATCGATGTAAAAAGGTAAAAGTAACTTTTGAAATAATAAACTAAGAAAAAAGATATGTATAATACAAAAGACTTTGAGCAGGCAATGCACGTATGCTCATACAAATTAGACAGGGTATTCTACCATAAGAAGCATTCACGCTTTGTACAAAAAATATATGGCCGGGTTCCAATACCTAAAAAAGTGACTATTTCCGGAGAGCGAAAAATCATTATTTATTGGAGACGATTTCGTTGGAATGATGCCGGACAATGTTTTTCTTTCTATTCTTCTATTCGCAAAAGGAAGTATGATCTTCCCCTTCGCAGCCTTGAGGAGCAGAAGAAGATAACCCAATCATAAGCGGATGGAAAGCCTTATAAAATATCGTATGGAGAACCTTGATTGGATAGATGAGTTTCTGACCAAATTGGGTACTGATGCTTTTCTTGATTTTGAAAGAAGAGTGTATAATGCTCTTGAAAAACTGAAGACAGGCAGATATTATGATATTGCCAACTCTATCATCCCAGAGCAGCAGGAGCTCTTCATCAAGTTTTGTTGCTGCTATATCAACACACATCCGGAGTACGAATTTAATGATGATTATACACAAATATGGAGGAAAGAAAGCTATGAACAATGGAAGATGGCAACCTCACGAAGATGGTTTCGTAAGGGATAATGTCAATAAGATGACATTGGAACAGATGGCTGAACATCTGGGAAAGTCTGTTTTGGCTGTAAAACTATATATGCACCGTAACCATATTGTTTGCGGCCAAACGGTCAAACGGAACATAGTGCAGGAAATGCTAAGGATAAAGTTCCGGCATCCGGAGAACTTTATGCCGACTCGTACTTTCTATCACGAAGTCGGTATCAATCAAATGCGTTGGTGGGACTTATTCCATGGCCGCAAGAATATAACCCAGACCGAATACATTGCATTGTCGAAATATTTTGGCCTAACATTGGAAGAAGCGTTTGAGGCACGTCAATTATGTATATTTGAGGAGGGAAACAATGATTGATGAACAATTAAAGCAAAGAATCAAGGATGCCAATGAAATTGTAGATGTCATCGGCCAATTCGTATCGCTATACAAAAGAGGTATCAATTATATAGGTACATGTCCGTTTCATCCGGATAAGCACCCGTCTATGACTGTTAGTCCTTCACGACAGACTTATAAATGTTTTGTTTGTGGAAAAGGCGGGGATGTAATCCAGTTTGTCCAGGATCATGAGGGCATGTCTTTCAATGAGGCTCTTACATGGCTGGCCAACCGGGCAGGGATAACATTACCAGAACGGGTTATGTCGGATGATGAGGTTGCTAAAGCAAAGGAACGTGAAGCGCAACGTATTGCAATGAAAGCAGCTGCCACTTTCTTTAAGAAACACTTGCCGGATGCCCAATCATACCTTTATTCACGTGGATATAACTTGGACGACAAAGTTATAGCAGACTTCCAAATTGGTTATGCCCCACAGAATAATAAGGCTAAAGACGAGCTTCTGTCTGCCGGCTTTTCCAAACAAAGGCTTATTGAGGTTGGCATATTGGCAGAAACGGATAAGGGATACGTCTATGACGTTTTTCGAGACAGGGTTATGTTCCCGTATTTCGATTTAAAAGGGAATATCATAGGCTATTCCGGGCGTTATGTGATACCCCAAGAAAAAGCCGGCAAATATGTTAATACAGGTGATACCCCACTCTTCAGAAAAGGATTACATCTTTTTGGATTATACCAAGCAAAATCTGCCATTGCCCGATACGACAATGTTTACTTAGTAGAAGGACAGTTTGATGTCACTTCGATGCATAAGGCAGGGGTATGTAACGTCATTGCAGGTGGCGGCACTGCCCTAACCCCGGAACAGGTTCAGCTTATAGGCCGTTTTACAAAAAAAGTTACCCTTATGTACGATTCCGATGTAGCAGGAATCAAAGCATCACTTAAGCATTGCGAAACGTTTCTTTCTGCCGGCTTTCAAGTAAGTGCTGTTGCATTGCAGATGGGTACAGATCCGGATGATCTGGCACAACAACTGAAAGCGGATACCGGGCAATGGATAATGAACCATACCATCAATTTCGTAGGATATTTTGCACCATTGCTGCGGGGTAGCAATCCTGGAGAGGATCCTAACAAAGAGGAGGAAGCTATACAACAGATTTGCAGGTTATTGGCAGCTATACCTTCTGAAACTCTCCGCTTGAAATGTATAGAAACTGCGGCCAGACAATTTGATACGAATACGGAAGTCATTTGTCGGGTAATCAATAATCTCCTTCAAAGCAAAAGAACCGCCAATGTCAAAGAAAAGAGCCAGATGAGTCCGGGTATTTATGGACTTGAAATACTGAAGGATGTACGTTCCGGTAGTGAACCTATTATTTTAACACAGGACTATCAAGAATTTATCACTCTTTATGGGGATACGCCTATTGTTTATGTACATGAGGTTCCCATGCAGAGTGATATTATACAGCTTCGTCAGTCCGGGCAACTATTCACTACAGAATGTGACGGATTGAATATTTTTAAAGATGGCAAGGAGTCCCACTATTTGGCCGCCCTTGTGTCTATGTACCGGGCAGGGATAACAGCGATAACGGTATCTGTTGAAAGACATCCTGCAGATAATGACGAAGAAAATGAGGAGGAGGATGAATATTCCGAAGAAAATGAAAACAGTATTGAAAGCTGGAACTTTGCCAAATACTATATTTATCTACACAAAGAGTTCTTTAAAACTTTCAATGGCGAACGCTCGCCTTATGTTGAGCGTTGCGCGGAAGTAATCAGCTACGCCGATGATTCTGTACGTATCATCAACTTTGCCTTTTTCTACGGCTGTCTCGGACTAACGAAGCAGGCACTTACTGAAATCCTGAAGCCATACCTTGCCAAACGGAAGTCCCGCATGGCAATCAACGCGCAACGCACCGACGACGACTACGAAGACGAGAACTACGACCCCGACGAACTGCCACGCTATGTCCAGGACAATCCCGAATACATGCAAATGTTCAAGCAATGCAACTATTATCCCAAACTGAACAAGCAGGGAGAGCCGGTGTGCTACCTCTTCAAGAATGAGAAGTCCGGCCATACCATGGTGGGCGATTTCTACATGATTCCCTTGCTGCACATCTATTCAGACAACGACGAGGAAAACAAGCGGGTACTCAAGATAAACCGTCGCTATTACAAGACCCCGTTGTATATAGAGGTTCAATCCAAAACCCTCGCAAAGAAGAGTACCATTGAAGAAAAGTTGCTTAACCTCGATGCGGTAAACTTTACCAATGGTGAAGAAAAACATTGGACAAAAATACGTGAATATATGAGTCGTCACTATGTCATGTGTACTGAAATTGCTACTTATGGTAACCAACAGACCGACGGTTTTTCCCGTCAAGAAGACCAGCAGTTCTTTGCTTTTGCCAACGGTATATTTCATGTTGTTGATGGTACGCCGCGTTTCGATCCGGTCAACGAACTTGGAGTTGTCACTCATAACGCAAAAAACTATTATTTGCCGGCATTCTCCACCATTTATGCCGGTTCCGGTCGGCAGTCTGACAAGTACGAACTGATTTCACAACTCATTTACAAAGAAATTCCTGCAGACAAGCGCTGTACTTTTGAAGAATGGGCTTCACTGATGAACTGCGTGTACAAGATTAACGACAATGGAAAATGGGCTATTCTCTTTGCAATAATGTGCGCTTTCAGAAGTAATATACACTGTATAGACCGCTTGTTTACAGCACCGTTCTTCATGGGACCGATGTCTTCCGGAAAGACGCAGATCGCGATATCGATACGCTCACTGTTCATCTCGCCCAAGGTGCCCATTTTCAACCTGAACATCGGTACCGATGCTGCCATGTCCACATTGATGAGCACGTTCCGGGATGTCCCGGTTGTCCTTGATGAATATAACAATAAAGATATATCAGATACAAAGTTCCAGGCGTTGAAAGGCATTGTTTACGACGGTGACGGCCGGCAAAAAAGAAAGGGTACTTCCGGGAAAGAAATCGAAAACGACAAGGTATATGCACCGGTTATTATTTGCGGCCAGGAAACACCTCAGCGCGATGACAATGCCTTGATGTCCCGTATCATTGTTTGCGAAGTGCCGAAACCAAAAAATCGTACACAGGAAGAAGTCGAGCTTTTCAATAAGCTCAAGGACATAGAGGATCCTTCCAAAATCGGTCTTTCAAATGTATTATTTGAAGTTCTTCAGCTGCGACCACTGGTGATGCAGCATTTCCGGGCACTTAAACAAAAGGCTTACGATGAACTGAAGGAAGCTCTGGTTAACGCCGGAGAGATAGACCGTCTTATGAAAACTGCTTCATTATTCTTGGCAACCTGTAGGCTTATTCAGGATTACACAGGTCTAAATCTCCCATTTACATACGATGAGTTTTTTCAAATCGCTAAAAACAAAATTAAGTTCCAGGTGGAATTGATATCTAAAACAGATAAACTGGCCACTTTCTTTAAAGCAATGGATGTAATGATTGATACGAAGGCAATCAAAGAAGGTAGAGACTTCGCTATTGATACTCCGGAGCGCATAACCATCAAATTGCCAGGTGGTGAAAAGAAAGAAATGCCTATCCCTACAGGCAACAGGGTCTTATTCTTACGTGTCAGTACAATATATACACAGTATGCCAGGTCCTCGTACAATCAGGAAGAATCCACTCAATCCACTATTGAGCAGAACCTGCGTTCACATCCCAGTTATATAGGTTCAGTACATGCCCGGCGGTTCAATTGGTATGAAGTGGTAGAAGTACCACGAGGTGGATTTGAAGAAGATAGGCCTAACGAAACAGGCATTGATGTCAAGCTCAATAACGATATGGTCCGAAAGGTTGAGAAACGATTTACTAACTCAAGTTGTATTGCAATCAATTATGAAATATTCCAGGAACTGTATGGGATTGATTTACAACGCAGTTCTGATAACGAAGTTCCGACCCCTAATCCTAATAATGACCCTATTGATGCAAGCCATGCTCCGCAAGATATTGATTTTTAATAGTGGATCCGTCCCTGTTTCAAACCTAATTAATACTCCTGGTGGTTACCCATCGGGAGTAATTGCTTTTTTACATTCTGATTTGCGGACAAATTTCGCACTTCATATTAATCGATATACTCTTGTTCCCTATCATTCAATCCCCCGTACCCCCTGGAATAAAAAGAAAAGCAAAAGAGAGAGAGTTTTGAAAAGAAAATATTTCAAAAGTAGTGTCCAACAGTCCAACAGTCCAACAAGAAAAAAAATTTCAAAACGTAACTCGCTGTTGTATAGTAGTATATATTTTCTTTTTAAATCATATATATATACTACAGAGGTGTTGTTTTGTTGGACGGTGTTGGACATGTTGGATTTGAGATTTTCAACCATCCAACAGGGTAAATCCAACAAAAAATGTAAAAAATGCGGTTTGTTGGACATGTTGGACGGTATCCAACGGTATTTTATAGTCATTAAATTTGTGTAACTAAATAAAAATCAGTAACTTTAATATATGTGTTGGACTGTTGGACGGTTGGAAGCAGAAATAAATAAAAAACGATTTCAAAAATATTTTCAGAGTTAATAATCATGATTACAACAAGCATTACAATCACACCTTACCTTGCTGAATATTTGCGTGGAAAATATAATAATGGCGCAAATGAACCTTTCCGTATTCCTGACAATACGGATTTATACCATGTTGTTTGGTCATTAATGGCGCGAAGGCATCAGAACCAGTCTCCTATTGATGAAGGTAATTTGACTCTGATTTTACCTGATAGACGAATTGGAAAGGATCCACAGGTATATAACTATCTATCTCCCCGTTCAGTCAAGATCATAGAGAATGAGGTACGCCGTATGTTTAATCGAGAGCTCCATACCGCGATGGACGAAAACGATCAGAACGGGCATGAACTGAATAATATTGATATCGTCCATAATTTCTTGTGTTCTTATTGCATTGATAGTATTACGGAGGATGCACTCCTTAAAAACTTCTATCGCTGGAGGGATAATATAAGGAAGCGGAAAAAACGTCGGGAATATAAAAAGAAGTTAAAAAGCAGCTAAAAAAATCACCGACCAAACTATGCTTTTTGTCTCAAAATGGCGGTAAAAACGTCCAATGCGTGGCGAACTTGTTGAATATCAAATATATATTATCTATTATGAGAGAACTTTCTATCCAAATTAAAGTACGTCCTGTCAATAAAATGCGTCAGGATATCTACCATTTTACAGCTGATGAGTTTACTTTTTCTCCAATATCGGAATCATCAGCTGCAGGTCGTTGTTTTAATTGCAATAAAGATATCACTATAGACCTTCCGCCGGAGAATGTGATAACCGACTTCTTGCCAGGAAGATTTGCTATTGTTGAATTCACAGACACAAGGCATCGAAATATCCAAATTGGAGACAACAAACTACCGGCTATCGTAGCTATTTCTCCCAATTTAAATTCAGCGACACTGAAAATAGAGTGTAAAATGCTTAAATCCCCGTTCCTATAGCGTCCTTCACCCTGTTCTGAATGCTGCCTATCTTCGCTGAAAAGATATGCAATGAACAGAACTTATCTACGTCAGCTTCTTACATTAAATCCTCATCAGCTTCTTATTACGGCAGAAGGTTTTGCTTCTGCCATGATGGAGGCTTTTCCTTTAGTCACTGCTGATGACCAGCAGCCAACCTCTTTCTTTTTCGATGATGATCCGCCTACCTATAAAGAGACATCACAGAAAGCTCTTTCTCTTCTTTTGAAAAATATAGTAGCCCGTTCGGAACTTCAAGGTATAACAATCACTGATAACTTTTCCTCTGAGGATCTGCCGGAAGGAAGTATTGCTTATCATCGTATTTGGGGATTTATTACTGCGGATTGTCGTTGGTACTTTTCCAGTAAACAGTTTGAATATGATTTGCTGGAAGCGGAAGCAAATCCTGCTATAACATGCCATTTGCTGCATGTCAACTCTCCGGGTGGTGAAGCCTGGTATCTTGACCGGCTTAGTGAAACGATGCGTTCGTTAAACAAGCCTATTGTTACTTTAGTGGAACAGTACAATTGTTCTGCTTGCTATTACATTACTTGCCACTCCTCTTTTATCGCTTCACTTACATCCAACGATACGATTGGTTGTATCGGTACTATGCTTGAAGCCTTCAACTACGATGGCTGGTTCGAGAAAATGGGTATTAAGCGTATCGTGGCTCGTGCTTCAAAATCCGATCTGAAAAACAAGAAAAGTGAGGACTTGTTAAATGGCAAACCTGAACAGTATATAAAAGAAGACCTGGATCCACTCAATGAGCAGTTCCTTTCCGCCGTTTTGGCGGAACGTCCACAATTAAGTAACCTGCCCGAAGACGATCCTGTATTTCGTGGCGAAACATTCAGTACACCGCAGGCTATCGAAAAAGGGCTTATTGACGCATCCATGACTTTTATTGAGGTCATTGCCAAAGCGGTAGAACTCGGTAATGGATATTCCGAATTGGAGAAAATAAAGAAAAGTGCTCTCAACTATTTATAACTTAATCTCAATTCATCATGAATTTTAAAGAAAAACTTCAAACTGTCCTGCAAAAGTTGAAATTGTGGGATAAAGCAAAAGCCAATCAGCTCACCCATGAGGAGTGGGCACAGATTGTGAACTCCTACGAGAAGGAGTATCAAGCTACTTTACAAGATGATCTGGCTGCATACCATGTGGAACAGCAGGCAAATGTAATTTCTCCTGAACAGATAACCCAAGTACAAACGATACTTGACGGTATTATCAATCCTATGCAATCCTCTGCTACAGAGGAACCGGGAACTGAAAATAATGGAGCTGGAACTACAGCAGCCCAGACAGCAAGCCATCAGCCTATCACAGGTGAAGGTCTTGTGCAACTTGCTACTGCCGTACAAGGCTTGGTAAACAGTATGAATAACCGCGCTGCCGATGATGTTCCGGCACATACGGTTACCGCTTCTACTGTTTCCTTTACCGGTCCCGCCGACCGTTCTCAGTTCCTTTTTGGTATTGAAAGTCCGATGTTCGCAATGAGCGAACGCTGGAACAAAATCACCCTCAATCCTTCGGCAGCTGCTTCTTTGGGAGCCTGGGATGAAGAGACTGAAGGTGCATCGTTCCGTAAACAAGCTGTTGCTTTCTCCCGTTCCTTGCAGAAGCGTTATGCTTACCTGCACGCCAACGGTATGCTCGACGCCAAGCGCCTGGCTGCTGGTGAATTTGCTACGGATTATGAAGGTGTTAATACAGCAGGTGTAGGTAACCAACATGTAGTACTCCGTCAAGATGCTTTGATTGCTCGTGTACTCGCGAAACGCGATCTCACGCAATATTTCCCGGTACGTTACGGTATCCAAGATCATGACCTCGTATTCAACGCTTTCTTCTCAGAAGTTTCTCAGGCTTATCAGCAAGGTGATATCTGGAAAGGTGACATGAAACTTGAAAACGAGATGGGGCATGTAGATGATGCCATGATCAAACTCAAGTTTGGTCCAATGAAAGAGTTGGAACGCATGTACATTGCCTATCTGAATAAGGAAGGTTCGGATCCTATCAAGTGGAATATGATAGAGTTCTGTATTTTGAACTCTTTGGAGACTGCCCAGGTAGAACAGAATAAACGTCGTATGCGCGGTATTTATGTGAAACCGGAAACCGGTGTTGCCGGCAGTTATCTCAATGCGGGTACAGGTATTATTTACACGCTTATCCGCTACATGCATGAATTCAAGATCCTGTCTCATGATAATGAAGAGTACCGTTCTTATACGGCTTCTGATATGCTGGACGCCGTTCAGGAGTTTCTCGGTGACGTTACAGCTTCTTGTACGGAAGATATGGATTTGGATAACCATGTTCTTTACCTTAATAAGATGCATCAGCCTTGGTGGATTAAGAATATCCGCACCAAGTATGGCAAGGATATAGACTTCACCGGCCCGAACAGTTATCTGCACATAGTTCCTGACACTAATATGCGTATCGTGTGGCTACCTTACCAGGGACAGCTCCCGTTCATGTTCATGGATATCCCCGGCAACCTTCAGTTCTTGGAAGATGTACCGGGTGAAATGCTCTCCATCAAGTATAAGGAAGACATGGAACTTGTCAAAGCCTGGTCCACTTGGAAAGAAGGTTGTTCTGCATCCTTTACCGGCCGTCGTTTCGACAGTTTGGATAAACTGAAAGCCAATAACTATGAATGGCAGCAGATCTTCATGAACAAACCGGCTGTAGATATGGCAGCGGATGCAACTACTATGGACGCATCAAAAGGTTTCTGGCAAGTAACCACAGCCAATACTGCTGCTAAAGCCATAACTGATATTACCAATGCCAAGGCAGGAGTGGCATATATTATCGAATGTGGCGATACGGATAATGCTACTACTATTGCCAAGACGGGAAAATTTGCAGATATCACAGCTGCTTATACTCCGACCAAAGTCGGTGATTACATTATGGTAATCCTGAACAGTAAGGGGAATTTCCTGGAACTGGAACGGCAGGTAGGCGGCGTACGTAAGGTCAATGCTGAATTGCAGCCTAATGTTCCCGGTGTCAGATAATTCCGGTATAAGGTAATCTGTTTGTTTTTAGGTGACATGGGGCGGGTAAAGATAGCCCGCCCTTTTTATTTATTCAAAACTAACTAATTTAATTGTTGATATGAAAGCAATAAAAATTTCAGATCCTTTTCTTAAAGGAAACAAGGCGGCTCGTAGAATACAACTCCGCTTTTTTCTCTCACTGATGACACTCATCGCACTGGTATTTGTTGTCGGTATGATTCTTGAACCTGATTCTACATTGGGAATTACAGGCTTCTCCGGTACAACGATGGCTGCATTGATGGCTATAGGTGACGTTGATGATGTATCCGACCGTAAGACCCATGGCTCTAACATAGCCTATAAGGTCTATTTGGTTGATATTGATCAGGTAAATCCGGATGTAGCGTTTCCTCTGCCCAACGCGAATAGGGAAATTAGCACGATTCCGATGAAAGAAGGACAATATATGAAATACTTCATAGCGCATGACATTCCTACATTTACGGCTACGGGTGAAAAAGGCGATATCACGACCAGTGGAGAGAATAACTTCGTCATTATCATGGGTGGTATGCGTGACCAGTTACTTGACTTTGTAGAGCAACATGCAGGTGGTAAGTTTATTATAATTTTCAAAGAGGTCGGTGAAACACAGTGGTATATCCTTGGCAATTATGACCGTCCGATGGTATTATCATCTTTCGAAGCTAAAAATGACAAAGATGGACGTTATATAACCTTCACCTTTAAACGTACCAGCATTGACCAGTACTACAAGTATGTCGGTGATATTATTAGAGTGCCGGCAGCTTCGCACGCAGCGGATGCTACTAAGCTGACGATTAATCCGGCCAATAATCGTTATGCAATTCCTGATGGAAGTGAAGCAACTTATGCCATTTCCACAGTTGATGGGTTGACGGCAAATGATAAAGGACGTTATATCACTCTTGAGGGTACAGGTACGGATAAAGCTGCTACTATTGCGGAAAGCAGTGCATTCATTCTGATTGACGGTGCAACATGGACTGCTAAAGCAGGTTCTTCCATTACTTTCCAGGTATTGGATCCTTCCACCCTTATTGAAGTTGAGGGAAGTCGTGTCCAGACAGCTTAATAAGAACCATTCTTGCAAGCTGATATACTACGTTAATTTTTAGTGTGTTAGCTTGTAAGATATAAATCTTTTCATTATGTACAGTTTTAAAGAAAAAAAGAAGCATTTCAATGCGCTCCTTAATCCGGATGCCGCGAAATATGACCTTGAATTGCTCATACAAAAGCAACCTAATCTTCCGATAATCTCTACTTATTCCCGGAATTCTAAACGATATGCTAATGATATTCTTTACAGCTTGTTGGATTATTCCACGCGTGAAGAAATTCGTGAGTTCCGCCGTTCTAAGATGAATACTGAAACAATGACTGTAGATCCTTCCACAGTTGATGTTACTGTTCAAGCAACTACTACAGTTGATAGTCAGACTTCTCCAGTTCAAACAACTGAAACTCCAATTGATCCTTCCACAGTTGATGTTACTGCTCAAGCAACTACTACAGTTGATAGTCAGACTCCTCCAGTTCAAACAGCTGGAACTCCAATTGATTCTTCCAAGGTAGAGGAACACGAACAACCGGTAACGGTTACCGACAGTGTCGGTGACACTCCTCAAAACGGAGAAGGTGAACTACAGCAACAATTAGAGGAAGCTATTGAAAGAGCTGAGGAAGCAGAAGCCAACTTTGAGGAAGCTGAGGAAGCAAAAGAAGAAGCTGAAGCACGCGCCGAGGTAGCTGAAGAAGCTTTGGAGGAAGAGAAAAAAAAAGAGAAGTCTCAAGCTCCCGTAAAATCCAAAAGCAAGAAGAGTACCCGCAAATCGACTGGGACAACCTCTTCGACCCGCAAGTCCAAATAGCAACACTCATTTATAATGATCGTGTTGTTACATGGAAACAAATGAAGCAGCTCGACGAATGTTTGGATAAGAAACCGACGAAGCGTGATATCATGGACATGGTAGAACTTCGTATCCGGAATCTGCAGGCATTCGATGAGCTGCAATCGTTCAACGACACTGGGAAGTTTCTCTATATTCATCCACTTATAGCTCACCAGTCAGAGAGAGCACAATTGGAAAAGCTATTGAAAACGGATACGCAAGAGTTCTTGCGTTTACATAAGAATGTAACGGATAACATTCGCAGATACGAGTCTTATTTGAAAAGGTCCGACCGTATAGGCCGACGTACTCAAGATAGGGAAAATCTCCGTCGTCATCGCGAGCGAGAAGCCCTGTTTAAAACAATATTACAAGATTTTCAAATTCAAAAGTAAAATGGAAAAGCTAATAGAAGTATTTAATTTGGGTGGTTTACCTACTGCCCCGCTGGATTCGTTCTTAGAGCTTCAGGAAGATTTCAAGAAATCTGATCCTGATAAGTTATCGAAACTGCAGATGCTCATCATTACACGCGGTTTCAAGTATGCATTCAAAGCCTGGCAGGATCCGGATGGCAAGCTCTGGATTATCGATGCCCATCAGAGGCGGAAAGCACTGCTCGCATTGCGTAAGTCCGGATTTACAATCCCGGAAATTCCTTATGAACCCATCTTTGCAGCAGACAAGAAAGAAGCTGTAGAAGAAATTGCAGCTTATAATTCTGAATTTGCCATTAAAAATCCGGATACGCTTTTATTCAAGAAATATAATATTGACTCCGATACACTTCAACGATTTAATCTTGGCTATGAAGTGAAGACTATGGACTTTGGGGTATCACCTTTGTTTGCCCAAGAACATGAATCAGACAGTATTATGGAAGATGATGTCGATTTTGCTATTCCGTCATCAGAAGACACCACAGGGATTTTCGCCCAGCCGGGAGATGTTTGGTTACTTGGAAATCACCGTTTAATGTGTGGAGATTGCCGTTCTAAATCTGATGTCACTACCCTGATGAATGGGCAGCGTGCAGATTTATGTGTTACGGATCCACCGTATAATGTAAATTACGAAGGGGGTACAGAAGCGGAACTTACTATTCAAAATGATTCTATGGAGAACGATTTGTTTGCCACATTCCTTAAGCAAGTGTTTTCAGTTATGTATGAAGTACTTAAACCAGGGGGATCTTATTATATTTTCCATGCAGATAGTGAAGGGGAAAATTTTCGTGCATCGCTTCGTAAAGCCGGTTTTAAAATCGCACAATGTTGTATATGGGTGAAGAATTCTATGGTCATGGGACGGCAAGATTACCAATGGCAACATGAACCATGTCTTTATGGTTGGAAACCAGGTGCCGGACATCAATGGAACTCTGATCGTAAACAAACCACTGTTTGGAATTTCGACAAACCTCAGCGCAATGCTATCCATCCGACAATGAAGCCGATTGCTCTTATGGCTTATCCGATATCAAACTCCAGTACTTCAGGTCAGGTCGTGGTAGATTTTTTCTCAGGATCCGGGTCGACTCTCATGGCTTGTCAGCAGATTGACCGTATATGTTATGCAATGGAGATTGATCCGCGTTATGTTACCGCCACTATACATAGATATCGTGCTATGTTTCCGGAACAGCCTATTCAGCTTATCAGACAAGGAAAACTTCAGTCTATTGAAGATACTCAATCCATACTGTCATGAAAAAAGAATTTGCACCTACTTCTGATGTTGATAAGATCACCTTGTTAGGAGATGAATATGTATCTCAAGTGCGCACATTTGGCGCACTGGGATATTCTCCCGAACGCATTTGTAATTTGCTTGGATTACGTGGAAAAGAAAAAATAGCTCTCGGTATTCGCATTGCAATGCCTGGAGACGTCTATTATGATGCTTACCGTAATGGTAGTGCCCTTGGTGAATATAATATTGATGCAGAACTTGCCAAGAAAGCCGAAACTGGAGATGTGTCAGCTATTGAAACACTGGAAACCCGGAAGCAAGAACGGATTGTAAAGGACTTAAGAAATAAACTTTTTGGAATATGACACAACTTGACGCTCTTGATAAGATACATCCTGACCTGATATCAGCTTTTCTCACTACCGGGAAATGTGATGGTATTCCGGCTGAAGTACAAGTCTTTTTGAAACAGCTCCAATGGGCTGCTGAGATTTACGAATATGAACGCAACATAACTCGTGCAGCTAAACAGCTACGCCAGCGCATTAATGCCCAACAACACATTAATGTGGATGAACGGACTTGCAAGGCTCGTATTTATGCAGCTATCAATTATTTTAATATAGACAATAATGTATCTATCAAAGTGTGGGAGTCTAATTACGCCGATAAGTATGAGGACCTTGCCAAATTATGTGCAGCTGCCGGAGACTACAAGAACCAGGGAAAATGTTATGCTGCCGCTTTAGAATGCCGCCGTCGGGCTTCCGAAATTGCCGAAGCTGACCGTAACCTTGGCATCGTCTTTCTCATTTCACCAGAACTCACTCCGGAAGATCTAGGATACAGCAAAGCCTCACTAAAGGAAATTGCTGCCAAACATAATAAAGGCTTCTACCTTAATCTTATTGATAGCCTGCCTATTGAAAAGGTGGAAAAGAAACGCCTTCTACGTGACGCTGATATTCAGGAAGCGGAATATGAGGAGCTAAACGAAGAATAAAACAATCCGATATGGAAACAGAATATAACAACAGCTTTGAGCGCTACTACATGAACCAAATGCAGATATTGGTAAATGTAATCGATTCAAACAATGTATTTGCAGAGGTGGCACGTGCCGGTGGAAAAACGGAGGGTATTACCGGCCCGCGAATTATTCGTGTGGCCAATGACATGCCGGGAGAACTATCTTTCTTAGTGCATAAAACCTACGTTGCTTTGATGACCAATGTATGGCCCAATCTACAAGCCTATTTCTCCAAGGAAGTAACAGTCGGCGGTAAAGTCCGTCCGATGCTTGAGTATGGTATTGATTATGTGGTTGGCGAAGCTAAACTGCCATCACATTTCCGCAGACCGCGTTATCCAATCTCATACCCCAAGCACTCCGTTGTTTTTCGTGATGGGCATCATATCCAGTTGGTCAGTTCCGATCAGCCTGAATCTGTAGCCGGCCGTTCTGCAGTCCATGCCATTATTGAGGAGATGAAACACAATAAAGGGGAAAAATTGAAGACCCGTTTGTTTCCTTCTCTTCGTGGAGCTAGTGCCGAAATCCGTCGTTCTCCATATTACCAAGGTATTACAGGTGTATCTGATACGGCACGTGTTGATTTGGGAGAAGATGATTGGTTTGAGGAATACGAACGTCACATGGATCGTAAACTCCTGGAAGAAATATCTACAGTGGCACTTCATGTAAATGAAGCTATTTATCAAAAATACAAGCTGTTAAATTCGCAGAGAGAAATAACCAACCCTGTTACTTTGGAGCATGTTCGTTTGGATATCATCAAGCAAGACCGTATTATCGCTCTTTGGCAACCCCGCCTGGCAGATATGCGACGGAACGCTACTCTCTATGTGCGTGCAAGTTCTTTCTGCAATAAGGATATACTTGGTCCGAAGTTTTTCAAGACACAGCTTGAAACTTTGGATATGGATGAGTTTTTGACTTCTATATGCGCCATCCGCCATAAAGAGGTCATTAACAAATTCTTCGCTAACTACAACAGGGAGAAGCATCAGTATGCTGATAGTTACATTTATGAGTCTATATTGCGGTTGGACTTGCGGGAGCACTTTATCCTTACTGCGCGCTATTTATTACACTATGATAAACGCGATGAATTGCTGGTTGGGTATGACCCCGGTCACTTCTCCAGCTTGGTTGTAGGTCAGGAAAAAGAATATGGCCGTAGGCTCCGTATCATTAAGGAGTTTTATTGCTGTTATCCGGAAGAGCAACCGGAACTCGCACGTCAATTCTATGAGTTTTTCGGTACAGATGCTTTGAATAAACGCATTATCTTGTATCCGGACCGGGCAGGTAATAAACGTCGTGAAGAGTTGGAGCAAATAACGACTGATAGTCGTGCGCTAAAACGGGAATTGGAAAGTTATGGTTTTGAGGTGGAACTGATGAATGAGGGACAGTCTACAATCTATTATTGGCAACAATTCAAATTACTCCTTCTTATATTCGGCGGGCGAAGTAATGTTCTACCCGAAGTTTTGATTGATGAGAATGAATGTAAGAACCTTTGTAGTGCTATTATGCTTTCACCATTGAAGAAAACTGAAGGGCGCATAGAGCTTGATAAGACATCAGAAAAGAAAGTACCATTAAAGCAACAAGCCGGGCTTACAACCCAACTACCCAGTGCGCTTATTTACTTGCTTTTTGGCAGGTACGGCAATAAAGTTCAAAGTGAATTATCCTCAATGCCGGATAATTTACCGGATAATATATCCATATAACATTCTGTTTTTATATAAAAACAAGTTGATAGAGGTATAATAATGACAAGGATTGACATTGAAATGATATTCAAATCACTAATAAACAATGATTTAATATTTTGAAAATAAAATCCTTATTTCACCATACCGACCGAACCTGCACGCACCGCTGAGAATTGGGTATGCAAGGCAACCTCTTCCCTCTTTCGGGAAATATGATAACGGAGGTTTGCGTCCTTTTCCGATGCATAAAAACAACATAATTTCGGGCATGGAAATAAAACTAAGTGGTATCCAAGCAATGCAATGGGCAAAAGAAATGTCTAAGCTACCAAATGGTAACTTTACCATTGCTTTCTTCCCATGCTCAAGGCAGAGAGGGATAGCTATACCTAAATTGACTATAAAAGAAGGATGCAAATGGAGGACACAGTTGCCGGAAGAGCGTTTCAGTATCGACAGCGACAATCTCTTTCTGTTTACTGACAATAATGGCGAGCCTAAGATGTGCTATCGTATTCTTATCCGCTATATGGGCTTTCCACAAGATGGATTTAAATTACATAAAATAGACTGGTTATGAGTAAGAATGACCTTAAAATGATAGGCAATTACGGTTGCTATTTAGATGAAGACAATGTGATCTCTTTCCAAATTGGAGACACTCCACGAGCCTCTTTGCTTGGACCGGATCCTGCCTTTCCACTACATGCGGATGCCGGTATCTCAGAACCTCGGTGGCAAAGTATTCAAGGCTTCCAAGTGTGCAGTCGTGGATACAACAATATGAAGTGTGAAGAAATTACTTCGGATATAAAGAAGAACCGTCTGCTGCCAAGATTGATAAGTAAGCAAATTAAAATGTTGTATGGACATGGTCCTTGTGTCTATATACCTAAAATAACTGATGGTAAATTAACGAAAGAATGGGTGGATTGTCCCGAAATCACCGATTGGCTCAACAGTTGGAAACAACGCGGAATAGAATGCGATCATAAAGAGTTTGCTAAAGCAATCATCAAGAATTACTATTACTTCTATGATTTTTTCGTAAAAATACGTTTTACGGTAGGAAAAGACAGGGGTACTGTTCCCATAGCAGGACTTGAAGCCATGGAAAACAAACATTGTCGTTTGGCCACTACAAAGAAAGATGTTGCTACTGATGTCGTTTATTATAAGGATTTCAAACATATAGCAGTAGGACGTTGGGGATATGGGATATCTACATTCCGGATATATCCCAAATTCAACCCGGCAGAGGTTGCTAAATATAAGTACGCGGCAATCTCCCATCATAGGGAAAAATCCGTTGATGATTTTTACGGAGTGAATGAGACTCATCAAGGTACACGCGCTTATATTAAAGGTTCTAACGAAACGGCAGATTACATTAATTCATTTCTCCGTAACTCTCTTGCTGCTAAAATTCATATTGTGATTCCTAATGCATGGATTGAATCTAAGCGTACACAAATCAGTAAACTTTGTGATGAAAACAAGAAGCTGCAAAAAAATGGTGAGAAATTGATGCAGTATAATGGTATCGACATTGGTACAGAATTCAGGGAATCGACATTAATCAAGTTTCTTCAGACAGAACTCCGGAAAATATCAAGCTATCTGTCTGGAGCTGACAACCAAGGCAAGGCTTATGCTACTATAAGCTTTAAAAACAGTCAAGGCGAAGAAGAGCGTTGGAAGATTGAAACTGTAGATCTGAAGTACAAGGAGTACATCGATGCATTGATTGCATACGATAAACGCGCTGATGAAGTATTACTTTCCAGTGTAGGACTCGACTCGTCCATATCGAGCGTAAGTAAAGACGGGGTTATCTCCAAATCGGGTGCAGACGCGTACTACAATTATTTGATTTACATAATGTCGCTTTCTTCTGAAGACGAAATATGTTCCGAACCGTTCAATCTGGCGATATCGGTAAATTTCCCGGAACTGTATGCACAAGGCTATCGCATCGGTTATTATCGGGAAGTTCCGGCACGCCAGGAAGAAGTTTCACCTAAGAACAGACTTAATACCCAACAATCATGATTATATTAGAAGAACTATTTTCTACGGTAGCGGAGTTTCGTAAGTATTCTCCATACCTCGAAAGCAATGTCAGCTTCCAGGACTTGAATTCATCCGCTCTTTCTGCCAAGAAGCAAATTTCAATCATTTTATCCAAAGAGGTGTACGATGAAGTGGCGGGTAAAGCTGGAGAGCCCAAAGAAGCATTATGCTCAGCCATGGCAAATCTGACACTTGCCAAGCAGATGATATTCGACGTCATCAGCCGTCGAAAAAACGAAATCGACATATATAAACATGAGCAGGAAGCTATGCGACGGGCATATACAGATAACTATTTCAATGCAATGGATACGCTTATACAGTTGTTGTCCTCAGAAAGAAATGTATCTGAAAAGTGGAAAGAGACCCGTTACTGCAAGATGCTATCGGCTTTAAAAATAAAAACTGCCGATAAGTTTGATTCCTTATATCCTATTGATATGTCGTACTTATTTTTCTTCCGGACAATTCCTTTGCAAAAAGAAGCTTTGGATGACGGTATGGACTCTTATTTTGAACGCTCTGCCAAAAACGAAGAGGTTATCTCAGTGCTCCAACGGTGCCTGGCAAAACAAACGATTGCAATAGCTTTGCGAAGATTTGACATCATTGAATTTCCACCGACAATTCGGTCTTTGTTTGATGATTCCAAAGCCATGCGATATGGTACGCAAGAACAGCAACGCATGCTCGACTTGGCAACATCGCTGGCTGAAGAAGTGAAGAACTCTTTAATGGACATTGACCTTATACTTTCTTCTGGTTCCGGTAGTTCTGTCGACACTGAAACATCGTTTAACCGTCCTGATGACAAAATATACCTGATGGCATGATGGAAGATACAATCAAATTCTTAGTTCGAGGTGAGGAATACAGTATATCCAACTCATGGGAGAAATTAGATCCCTATTTGTATGCCTCACTTATTCAGGATATACAAAATATGGCAAACGGCCAATTATCCATTGCAATGGTGCGTGTCCGCCATATCTGCCGGACAATGGGATGGGATATTAAGAAAATTAAAACCGATGAAGGGTATCAAAACCTTGCATGGCTTGCCGAGCAAATCACTTTTCCTTTCCTTATTGAATACCCTGACAATGATAGTGCACTTCGAGAATTGGACGATGAGACCCGAAAATTATGCAAACGTATTCCACCCCACCGGTTACCGGGCATCACTATATCCAAGTATCTTAAGAAACTGGACTACCGGTATACTGTAGATTCATGCTTTTGTAAGCAGTTAGTGCCTTTCATCGAAATAGATGATGAATTTTACAGCAGCTACAAAATTGATACAAGGTATGGTTATCTGACCTGTTCACTGACTGCATTACAATTTATTGAAGCCAAAGCACTGATAGGTTGTACAAAAGATAAGTTACCCTTACTTGCTGCTGTTCTGTATTATCCGGAAAAATATTCTTCGGAAGGAGCACATGAATTAGCCGAACGGTTTGCCCATGTTCCCGACAATACTTTAGTGGCAATAGCCTTTAATTTCCAGGCTTTTGTAAATTATCTGTTTACAAAGACACAATTCAGGTTGCTTACAGAAGCTAAAGAAACAAGGCAGTCTACCATTGTTACTGGCGCTTTGGAATCATTATATAATCTGAGTGCAGACGGGCTTGGCGATATTGATAAGGTTGAGCAGATGAATGTCATCCAATATCTTACCATCCTTCGAAAAAAACTTATAGATACTGTCCGCAGCTTGCATGCAGCTAAAATGGAGAATGTAGATATTGAAAAAGAAACAGGATTACCAATTTGCATAATCAGCCAGATATTATGATACTACAGCTATTTAAATATTTTGCCAGATATCCCCAAAAACAAGGGGTGTTGTCTATGTTTATCAATGGAGAAAGCCCATATACAGAGTATGCGGAGTTGCTGGAATATGTAAATCATCTGCCGGATCCTTTACTTCCCGATATTGGAAGTTTTGTTTTTGGACAGTCATATGATGACGTAAAGAAACGGGTAGATTGTATAACCGGTAGCTACTTATTTATTGATTTCGGAGAATTTACGTCCAATCGTGATTCGCATAATTCCATCTCTGATGTTCAGAAATTGGCAGTGACTATTGCTATGAAAGTTCCGGATAATGCTGATATCATGGAGGTATGTATAGCTTCGGATAAAACCTTGTTTCAACTTGCATCCTGCAGAAAAAAACTCATAGAGGATTCCGAGCAAAAGTTATTACCATGGGGAGGAACGATTACCGATCAGCAGGATATTGTTCCTTTTGTTTCTCCGGAATTCAAATCAATTGGCTGGACGCTTATGTTGACTTCGGAGACTCCGGATTTGTTCAATGTAAAAGCGTCCTTTATGCAATAAAAAATCTCCAATATCTTAGCATAAAAAACAGAAGGCTTATGAGAATAACCAAAGCTAAACTTACCATTCAACTTGCAGTGGCTGTTTTTCTTTCAATTGCTGGTATGGTACTTATTTTCTGCGGATTTTGGGTAGAACCGACAGGAGAAATAGATAATTCAGTGCTGGTAGCTTACGGTGAAGTTAGCACTTTTGCCGGCGCACTGTTCGGGGTGGATTACCGGTATCAGTTACGGATTTTTAGAAAGGAAGAAAAGAAAGATGAAAACCATTGACGCTATTATTATTCATTGTTCGGCTACACGTGCCGGACAGGATTTACGAGCTAAGGACATTGACCGTATGCATCGGGCACGCGGTTTTAATCAGATTGGCTACAATTTTGTGATTGATTTGGACGGTACGGTGGAGAATGGCCGGCCGTTGTCTATTGACGGGGCACATTGTAATACGAAAGGGTTCTCTGGCTTGTCTTACAATAAACACAGTATCGGTATTTGTTATATCGGCGGGCTGGATACCAGCGGTAAGCCGGCGGATACCCGAACTTCAGAACAAAAAGCCGCACTTCGTGATTTGGTGGCTAAACTCTGTAAAGAGTACCCTATTATTGAATTACTCGGTCATCGAGATACATCACCCGATATAGATGGTAGCGGCGAAGTTGAACCGACTGAATATATCAAGGCATGTCCCTGTTTCGATGTGCGGAGCGAGTTTAGTAATTTCTTACGCAATGTTGTGATACGGCCATGAATTTAAAAAATTGTTTCTTCATACTGTTTATATTATCTTTCCTGATCGTAGGCTGTCGAAGCTCGCGATCAGGATCCTCACATTCTGACATATCCATGCAGTATTTAAGAGAAACCAATAATAATTCTGTTGATATTAAAAATAAGCTCACCCGTAAATTAACTGCCCAGGATGCCCAACTCCGGGCACGAGTCATTGAATTCTATCCATTGGAACCAGGAGATACGACCAAGCATGGCTCTATAAAATCTATTACTGATTTAGATTTTTCTTCTGCTTCCAAAGTTGATTCTACGGTTGAAGAGAGGCAGCTTGCTTGTAATTCTGATACCACTTCTGAGCAATTGGTGGGAAAGAAGATAGAGGATACTACTTATCAAATAAAACATTTACCTTGGTATCAGCCATTTATACCATATATAGTTTTTGCTCTTGTTGTGGCAGGCATCTATTATTTCCGTAGAAAATAATCATTTTTTATCTCAAGCTAAACAAATCTAACAGGCTTATAATAAATGAGTTAGTACTACTTTGTTCGTAAGTATAGTGTTATCTTAGCAGTACAATAAATAAAGGATAAAACATTATGAACGAACAAGTTACAAATATTCTTAACCAGAATATAACGAAAACGGCGAAGATCCAACAGCTCCTTCTTTTAGGCTATACCCGCCGCCAAGTGGCAGACTTAGTGACCAATGGCAATTACGGTTTCGTGCAGAACGTCTATAAAAAAATGCTTGAAGCCGGAAACTTTAACCAACCGGCTACGACATATAGCGAAATAGACTACACATTCAACCGTCGTTTCGGGGTAGAGATTGAAGCATATAACTGCGATAGAAATCGCCTTGCCCAAGAACTTCGTGAGGCAGGTATTGACGTGGCGGTTGAAGGTTACAACCATAACACCAGAAGCCACTGGAAATTGGTAACGGACGGAAGCCTTACCGGAAATAATACTTTTGAATTGGTCAGTCCTGTATTGGAAGGAGAAGCCGGGTTACAGCAACTTCAAAAGGTTTGCTGGGTACTTGACTATTGCGATGTAAAAGTCAATGATAGTTGCGGGTTACACATACATATGGATGCCGCAGACTTCACTATTGAAACCTGGCGTAACTTGGCAATAACATATCGCCGTCTTGAATCAATAATTGATGCTTTTATGCCTCATTCCCGCCGTCAAAATTCTTATTGTAAATCCCTTTTAGGCATTTCAGAACAACGTATTTTGGGAGCTCAAAGTGTGGAGCAGCTTCGTTCAGTTTTTAACAACGACCGGTACCGTAAATTAAACCTTGAGGCTTATGCCCGACACCGTACAGTCGAATTCCGTCAGCATAGTGGGACAATCAATTTCACAAAAATGGAAAATTGGATTCGATTTGTGGCAAACATGATTACCTTTGCTCAACAAGGAACGGTTGATGCTGGATGTCAACTTTCGAACATTCCTTTTGCAACTGCCGCGCAAAAAATATTTTTCAAACTTAGAACTAAAAAATTAGCAAGATAATGACAACAATTTACACTTTACAGGACGGCGGTACAATTACCGCCACCTGTGCATCCGATTTTGTAACCAAGCTGCGTGAATCCAGTCGTTTTGACAGTGAATGTACGGACCAAGAATACATGTACCATTTTGCGGACCGATATTATGACCAGACAGGAAACGTGGTGCGTGCTGATTCTCCGGAGCATTTTTTGAGCGATTTGATTACATATAGATATGTAAATGTTAAATAATCAATTTAATAATATTTTTATTATTAAGTTGATTGGACATTAATAATATATTTATTATTTTTGCATTGTCATTAAGACAAGAGATCTCAATGAGTAATGACAAAGAGCTAAAGGCTCGGATAAGAGGGAAGGAAAAAGACCTTCAATTTTATCTCCGCAAGTATCATGAATTGGCTTCCAGGAGCAAGTACATGAAAGCGGTGGTCGATGCAGAAATCAAACAACTTGAAGAAGAAATCAAGTTTTTAGGCGCGATGCTACGTTGATCAGAAAGGAATCTGCTCCTGTTGGCCACAGGAGCAGAATTCCTTTTTTGCTGAACTAAATTTTGGATATTATGAATAAGACTGAACGTTTCTTTGAATTAAAAGAGCTTTGGAAGAATAGTGACGAAGTTCGTCGTGCTGAAATTGACAAGGAAATTTCGGCTTTGTTAGACTCTATGAACGATAATGATGACCAAGCTTTGCTGCAGGGAGTCAAAGAAGACTTTGAGCATATCCATAAGGATTTGGAAGAGGTACGTCAGGAATTGCTACGGGATAAAATGAGAGAAGTACTTCCTGCTATCTCTGTATCATACATTGCTCGTAAATACTTTGGTAAATCTGCTTCATGGTTTTATCAACGTCTGAATGGCAATAAAGTAAACGGTAAAGAAGCGGCTTTCACTCCTAATGAACTGAGCACATTATCAGCTGCTTTAAATGACATAGGTAAAAAATTAAGTGCCATGAGTGCAGTGTTGTAAAATTTGAATATTAAATAAATACCACCTTATAGTTATATTTATGTGTAGAAAATGTGAACCAAGCTATCAGTGAATGGGAGGCTACATATCATCCTCTTCCTGGAAGAGTATCGACCCTGATTACTGATGTTATCCGTAAAAAGATGAAAAGTGAGAATTTAAAGCAAAAAGAAACAGCTAAACGTCTTGGGGTTTCTGACTCAAGAGTGAGTGATATACTAAACGGTCGTCGCCCTCTTAATCTCAATATTGTGAAACGCTTGCGGGATAATTTTGGTATTCCGGCTGATTTTATTTTGGATAATATTGGATGAATAATTAAGGTTATAAATAAAAAGCTTCCAATTATGGAAGCTTTTTATTTTGATTACATAGAAAAGAAGTTTATTTTACGAAGAAAAATTATAGAATTTATTAACTTTAAAATATTTAATATATGGAAGAAATGGAGTCAGGGTTGCAAAAATTGGCAGCTTTTAATAATGAAATTAAAAATACGACTGATAGATCATGCGTCATAGTGGCTGCAGCATTCATTGACGATATGTTAGAAATGTTGCTTAAATCATTTTTGACGGAAAGTAGTAAAACCGATAATTCAGATTTATTTGAAAATAATGGAGCTTTATCTACATTTAGTTCAAAAATAAAATTGTCATATAGATTAGGCCTGATTTCTCCATATGAATACAAACAGATAGAAAGAGTGAGAAAAATTAGAAATCTTTTTGCCCATCAAGTTTTAGTAAATTCTTTGGATGATGATAAAGTGCGAGGGATAGTTTGTGAAATGAAACCGAAAAGAAAATTATTGCCACCCAAAGAAATTCCATTACTACGGACAGATAAGGGTATAGATATTATTCCTTTTATTGGCTTGGATGAAGAAAGTATAGAGTTAGAAATATCTAAATATGCAGGAGAGGTGACAAATGAAAGACTTCCACAAATACCTGATATTGATGTGAAATCATGTAGAGATATATTTGAGAAAACAATTGCAAGTATAATTGATTGTCTTAGTGCTCGTATATGTGCTGCAGTAATGGAACAAAGGCGACCTCTCAATAATTATGATTCAATACTGGATATTGCTAAAGCTCGGATAAATAAATTTAGTTATAAGAAATTTATAGAGTTACTTGAAGACCTCCAGAAACTAAAGGCAGAAATAAAAAGTCAAATTATAAAAATAAAACAAGGAATTAATAAGTCTCAAGGTGACGTTGCTATGACTAAAGAGTTTGAAAAACTATTAGATGAAACTTTAACTCAAGAAGCTAAGATAGATCAAGAAATACAAGAAATGAACAAACAATTTATGATATTCGTTTTACAAAAATTTGCAGTAAATCAAATAGAAAAGGCACTCAAAAAAGAAGGATTAATAGAATAGCAAAAATATATAGAAATACTAGCAGGTTGTAATGCTATAAAATTAGATGTTCATAATTATATATAGTAAGAAAGCGGAGCAAAAAACTCCGCTTTTCTTTTGCTATTCCAAAAACAACTCCTATATTTGCATTGCTCTAACAGTTGGTTGAGCTGTTTTTTCAACCCCGACCGGACAAACGGTTATTTGTCCAAATACGAATTTGGGCATTTTTTGTGCCCATCGGTTTGCTCCCGACATAAATGTCGCCAGCAAATTCATATACGAACAGAAGACATTGCGTAAAAGTATGCTTATCATACAGATACGGCTATCATTCCCGAACATTTATTCCAACGCTTCGGCGGGGTTGAATCAACTGTTAGAGCAACGGGTTTGGTAGCCGTTCTTTTTTCTGCCATTGCTCTAACAGTTGTTCGTATATGAAAACTCAATTATCCGGCACTTTCAATGTGCCAGCTTCCGGTATTCCTGCCGTAAGCGAACCTGTCAACGCTCTTACTGAGCAAGTGAATAATCTTCAGCGCCGCTATTATCGTAGCTTGGCGCCTGACTGCGAAGTCAAAACCGTACCTGACAAATGGTATATTCGCGTTATCGGCTGGACGTGTGCCGGCTTTCTGTTTCCGCCACTGCTGGCAGTCGCTGCATTATGTGTTTATAAGGCAAAGAAGTGCCAGGAAGGAGGTAAGAAATGAGCAAACGATCTTCAGTAGCCGATTGTGACATCTACGTATCCGCAGAACGTAAGTACTCCGGTACAGACAAAAGTCCATACTTATATAATGTTTATCATGATGGAGAATACGAAATGGAGAGCCTTACAGCTGATGAGGTACGTGAACTTATAGAATGTTTGCAACATGCACTTGCTGAAAATGAGAAAGGAGTAAAACATGAATAATACTCGAATAGCTTACTTAGTATTAATTCAAAAGAAAATCGAAAATGAAAAAGAATAAAGAAACTGAGGAACAGAATATTACCGATATCAGTATCCATATAGCAGCTTTGTCTGCATCGTTTAAACCGGCAGTTGATGTTCGCCATGCGACTCATTGGTTCACGACAGATGAAGTGTATGATGCCATTATCCGGATTGATCCCGGAGCAAAGATAAGCAAGGCGCAGGTTCACCAGGCAATGATTGATGCCGGTTATCAATATCGGATCCGTCCGGGATCCAATGGTATAGATTTCCGCTGGATGCTTCAGGCAAAAGGCTGATTTAAACTTTCTTTTAACATGCTATTAATGCAGCGGTTCGAGATGAATAGCTGCATTGTCCTTCCTGAATTATTATAAAGTATCCACCTTTGCAAAAACAAATATATCATATGATTACAGAAGAATTAATCCGCAAACAATTCATACATCAGATACTTAAGCGTGATTCTGCCTATATCTATGAAACACAGGCAAGAGTTATACGCAAAAATTTTAGCAATGAGCGTGCAAAGGAACTTGCCATATTTCTTGCATCCCGCCCATTCCGTATTTCTGGAGAAGGATTAAAATCTACTTACTATTTTTCAATATTCCCTTATCTTCGTTTCTTGGATATCAAGTACAGCCGCGAACAGGCGGGGATACGGAAACGTCTGGCACTATATAACCGAGTTATATGGGGAAGACTTTATCATGAAACCATAAACGATTTACGATATGGACTGACACAAGACATGAAAGACTCTATTACTGCCAAATTGCGGGAAATGAACCCCGCAAAACTTTGATTATAAAGAAGATTTGTTTATTTTTGTATAAACCAATAAAGGAGTATGGATATGGATGCCTTTTTAATCATATTGCACGTTGTACTTTGCTTCACGCTGCTTCCCTTTCTTATGAAAGGTTGTGACATGATATTCAAGGTAGTTGCTGTTGTTATTTCTCTTTGCGCTACTCCGGTGGCCATGGTACTTGGTCCTGCCGCTGCTTTTATAGGATATGGATGCATTTGGATTTTTAGCAAGTTATCCGGTCTGCCTCCCCGATGATGTAATTACTTGTCCTTTACAGCATAGTTGATAGCTGCTACTTTCGTATCATTAATACTAAAGTAGCAGCTATCATTTTATGGCAAAGAAACTCAATGAAGACCAAATTAAATGGATTCTATCACTTGACGCAAGTGAAGCAGAGAAAGGAGTAAACGAACTCACCAAAAAGAATACCGAACTTACCAACCGAAATAAGGAACTGCGCAAATCCATGCAGCACCTTGAGATACAAGGTAAAAAGAACAGTGCCGCCTATCTGACACTCTCTGAAGAATACTCTAAAAATACAAAACAAATAAGCAGTAACCGAGAGATGATGAAGCGTCTGGATGAGCAGATGGGGCTCAATAATCTATCCATGACGCAGCTTAAACGCCGGGCTCAAGACCTGCAAAAGCAGCTTGATACAACTTCACAAGCTCTGCATCCCCAAGAGTGGGAACAGCTGAACCAACAATTGACGGCTACCAGAAGCAGAATGAGCGAACTGAAAGATTCTGGAAAGGCTGTTGAGAGCCAGTTCCAACAAGCCGCCAAGTCTGCCGGTAAATGGAGCGCTTTCTTTGGGAACTTATACATGCGTATTACTGACTGGGGAATTCAGACGTTGGGTAAGCTGAAAGATATTACTGCTGAGGGTATCGAAATGGCAGCGTCAGCTGATGGTGTACAACGGGCGTTTGACAGATTGGATGATGGGCAGATACTCAATAATTTGCGCAAGGCTACTAAAGGTACAGTTACTGACCTTGATTTGATGAAAGCTACCGTTCAGGCAAAAGATTTCCGTATTCCGCTTGAGGATCTTGGCAAGTATCTCCAATTTGCGCAACTCAAAGCGCAACAGACAGGACAGTCTGTTGATTACATGACGAGTTCTATTATTACAGGTCTTGGACGTAAGTCGGTCATGATTTTGGATAACCTTGGACTTTCGGCAGCCGAAATCAACGAACAGATATCTCAAACCGGTGACTTTATGTCTGCTGTTGCATCCATTGTTGATAAACAGTTAGCTGCTGCGGGTGATAATTATGTATCTTCCGCTGACCGCGCCCAAGCAGCTACTGTCCGTTTCCAAAATGCCCAGAGGGAACTTGGTGAAACACTTCTTCCGCTGAAAGAGAATTGGGATGAATTATATACCGGCATGTCCATCGGAACAATGGAACTGATTGGCTGGATAGTGAAGCATCGTAATGTATTGGTGACTTTAGTCGTGGCTTACTCTGCCTACAAAATAGCCAAGGAACTGGCCACAACGGCTACCTATAAGGAGATGACGGCTACCAAGGCATCAATCCTATTGGATAAGTTGAAACTGGCTTGGATAAATAACACTAAGGGGGCAACCCTTCTATATGCGGCAGCAAAAGCCAAATTAACAGGAAACACTAAGCGGGCAGCTGCAGCCATGAGGCTATTCAATACCACATGCAAGGCCAGTGTCATAGGTTTACTTGCTTCGTTGGTTACAGCAGCGGCTGTTGCTTTCTTTACTTATAGAAACAGAGTATCAGCAGCTTCTGAAGTAACCAAAGAGGCCAACCAAAGTATATCTGAAGAAAAAAATCAATTGGAATCATTAAAAAAAGTCTTATTTGACTCAAGCAAAAGCTATCAGGAACGAAAATATGCTTTGGACGAAATCCAGAAAATAGTTCCTGGATACCATGCTTCTTTGACGAAAGAAGGCAAGTTGATAAACAACAATGCAAAAGCTTTGGATGGATATGTTGAGAAACTTCTAATTACAGCCAAACAACAAGCCGCTAACACCAAGCTACAAGAGGCGTTGAATGCCCGAACCGAGTGGATTGGCAATAATAAAAGCATGGCCAGGAAAGCAATGGGAGTACAAATGGCAATGGGCGACCCGTTGAATGCAGGAAAAGGTTTAAATGCAGTAGCTGCAGAGCAAGGAGTAATCCCCGCTGCATACAAGGCATTCATGGAACAGAAAAAGCTGTTAGATAACCAGGTTAAGTTGTACGAGGATATGATGAAAGGGTATGTTCAGCAATTAGCTAATATAGATGCTAAATATACTAAGCCTGATACAGATACTCCTAATTCTGTGGACTTGGTCGAAGCTAAGAAGAAAGAGATAGAGGATGCAGAAAAGGTAGTGGCTTCAACTAAAGAAGAAGTTATTGCACGTAACCAAAAAGTTGCAGCGTTAAAAGCAGAACTGGATGCCTTACAAAATCTAGGGATTCAGAAAAAGAAAAATAATAGTACAGAAAAAGCCCATGCTGCTGCAGAGAAAGAACAAAAAGCAAGGGTTGCAACTGAGCAGGCTGCAGTCAAGTCTCTTGAAACTCTCCGGGAAGAGGATCTGCAATCACAGCAAAAATGGTATAATGATTCTTTATCCGCTTTAACCACTGCTCAGTCCACAGGTAGAATGACTAAGGAGCAATATGAAATGATGCTATTGGAATTGGAAAAACAAAATGCTGATACCCGCCTCAGAATAGAACGATCCTATTATTCCGATGCTCAGTCAATGGCTCTCATGAATGCCAATATAAAAGAGGATATAGTCAGAAAATCCAATCAACGTGTTATTGATGCAGAAAAATCGGCCAATGTAACTCGGGCTGCCCAGCAGGAAGCATTGAACAACTTAATTAAGAGTTTCAAGGATCAATTCAAACTGACCACCGTCGATGAAGATTACGCCATGCAACTCAAAACTCTTGAAGCTGCTTATCAGGCACGTAAAGAAATGGCTGAGAAGAATAATCTTGACGCTACAGAACTTGACAAAGCCTATTTCCGGGCAAAAGAACAATTGGAGTCAGAACATCAGCAAAAGATCCTGGCTATTCGAAATCAATATGGCCTTTCTACACAACAAGAACGCTTCAATGCTGAACTGGAACAATTACGATTAGCACGTGAACAACAGCTGTTAACCGAAAAAGAATATGAGCAAGCTGTTCAGAATCTTAAACGAGACAGCTATAAAAAGCAGTTCGACTACTATTCGAATCTTTTTTCAGGGGCAATACAGGCACTTCAACAGGCTGAAATGGATAACATTGACGCCAAGTATGACGCTGAGATCGAAGCAGCCAAAGGAGATGCGGAAGAAATAGAACGTTTGGAGAATGAAAAGGCACAGAAAAAGCTTGATGTACAAAAAAAATATGCAGACGTTAATTTTGCCATCAAAGCATCTCAAATCATTGCTGATACAGCAGTTTCAATAATGAAGGCGTATGCAGACCTTGGTCCGATTGCCGGTTCTATTGCAGCAGCTCTTATGGGAGTAACAGGTGCCGCACAGTTGGCCAGCGCCAAGGCCGAGCGTGACAAAGTTAAGAATATGACTCTCTCCGGAAGTTCTTCTAATAGTGCCGGTACTGGAGCACGCGTTGCCACTGGTCGCCAGTCCGGAGGGAAAATTGATGTCCGTCGTGCTCAAGACGGTAAGTTATTTTCAGGTGTTGATTATGATCCGGATGCACGCGGATTTATAGATCATCCTACAGTGATTGTTGGAGAAGGCCCGGTTGGACAGTCCAAAGAATGGGTAGCTTCCAATGCTGCTGTAAGTAATCCTACAATTGCCCCAATCCTTGATATTTTGGATAAGTCGCAACAGGCTGGGACTATTCGGACACTTGACCTTAACCAAGTCATCCGTACGCGTATGGCTGGTTATTCTTCCGGTGGCCCTATTAATACCCCGATATCCGTATCATCGAATTCGGATCAGTCCGGTACCATATTTCCACCGGATCTTATGAGACGTTTTGCTAATGCTATTGTTCGTTTAGACGAAGAAGGGCTTCCGCCGGCTCCCGTTTTACTTTCAGAAATTGAAAGAAAGCAGGAGCTTCGAAATCGATCACGCGCTATTGGTTCTAAAAAATAACTTGTAAAATAGTCCCTTATGAAAATTATCAATACTGCATCCAATCAGGCATATCAGTTAAATCCAGATACACAATTGGAAATAGAACGTCCTAACCTGTTCTTTAATGAGTGGGGTGAACAAACTCTCCCTATCGATCTTCCAGACACAGATTTGAATAGAAGACTGACAGGTTATCCGGATCTACTGGCTAACCAAAAGAAGATTTCTTCCCATATTGACTGTTCTATTCAGGACGGTGACTACTTCATGCATTGTAGGCAGGCTATTTTAGGGGCTAAGCGTCATGAAAAGATATCTACCTCATTCTATATGAATGAAGGATCATTTCTATCCCGCATATCTGATGTTGCTTTGTCGGAAGTATTCGGAGATGAAATTATTCCTGGAGTTTCAACTGTTCAGGAAGGTATCGATTTTTGTTGGTCACTTATCAATAATACTCATCCTACTTATGCAATCTTTCCTATATGCATAGATCTTGATGGAGAAAGGCGTATGGTTAATCGTATAGACTATATGGATGCTAACGGTAATGTGGAAGATGGGCGTCGACCTTCTCAAAGTGGTACTCTCGGTTTCTACAATTCTTTTGAACGAAAAGAAACTGTGAATGAGCGTACCATTGTTTTAGCACCTGGATACTATATTTCTCCATTCATGCGAGCTCCATATTTGCTAAAACGTATTTTCTCTTATTTTGGCTATACACTGCTTGATAACTTTTTCACAGAGACGGAGCCTTTCAAATCGATGGTATTTATCAATAATACTATTGACTCTCTTGTTAATGGCACTGTTATGCTTGCACATCTAGTACCGGATTGTATGTGCAATACTATTTTGGACATTTACCGAAAAAAATTCTGTTGTGAGTTTATTCCAAATGAAGTGGAACGTACTGTTACAATTGAACTCTTTTCTGATAATATTAAATTAAAGTCTGCCATTGATCTTACTTCGTATTTGGTTTCACATCCTGAAATCATACAGCAACCATATAGGCAGCTCAATCTATCTTCTGAGAAGGTCATAACAGAAGGAAACTCATACGATTCTACTAGTGATATAGAGGCAAAATATCCGGAAGCTTGGTTCGATGAGACCACCTATGGGTATTATCGTAATGGCTATTCCTCAGACTATATTCAAGAGTGTTTGTCTGATGGGAATTTACCGTATTATGCTGGTGGCTCTTTAAAAGCATACGAAGTCAAAGTTCCGGATTGCCAATATTGTTTGCTTCTCAATACTACGCCATATATCGGAGAGGGACGTACTTTGAACTCAACGATTGATGGTCTACCGGTTACCGATACTACCGATGGTGCTGAAAATTCAGGTGATAATGTTACGGCCAATAACCCCTCACAGGCTCCAATATTGTCATTTGTCTATTATAATGGTAAATTCTCCACTGGTACTAATCACGATATAAATGGGAATTGGGGATATTCTTTAGTTTATAATGGACCTACCGGTATTTTCGAGAAGTTTTATCGTGACTTTGACAATCTACTTCGAAACTCCATGCATAAAATTTCAGCAAACTTCCTATTTCCAAATACTCTTAAAAAAAACTTGCCTGTTCATCGTAAAGTGACTCTTCAGGGAGTGGACTGCTTGGTTAATGTATTGAAGTATACTATCGGCGGAAAATCAGAACCTGTTGAATCAGAATTATTCACTGCTGCTCTTTATGAACCAGTATCCAAGGCTAAATCTGAATCAGAACGAATGCCTCGTAATAAAACAGGATATAGGTGGATCATTGAAACCGTTTCCCATGATTCAACCGAGGAAGAATATCTTGCATCCGGATATGATCTTATAGAATTTGATGCTCGTAAGGCGAATGATATACCGGCAATATATCCATATCCGCCTACAAAAGAAATGTATGATTCAGGAAAGAATTATTATAAGCGTACTTTTTTCCGGTGCTATGCGATCCGAAATAGTCCCAACAAAAAATATGTAAAGATTGAAGTTTCTCTGAAACCTGTACCATTTGATTATGGTAGTTGAGAATTTCGGAATATCTTAATGGTAGATAGGTTGAAAGTTGTCCTTTATCATGGATAACTTCAAAGTTACTTTTGCTTCAAAAAGAAATAGCAATGAATATTGTTCAACAACCGGACTCTCTTTCACTTAGCCTGAATTTGAAGGAGTTCCTTATAACGTCTGATGTTCAAGTCTCTTTTGTGCTTCGTCAAGGAGATACTGAAATATTATCGCAACGGTATGATCCACCTACTCAAGGTTATATTACGATTAATCTGCGAGATATTATACATGGGCGTCTTTCGTTCCAGTTAAAAGAAACAGGAAGTATCTATCAACAATTATCACTGGTTGCAGATTTTACTGCAGTCATTGATACGACTGAAGTCTCTTTTCGTGTTATCCGTTCTGGTGTTGATCGATTGTCTGACTCAGCCAGGAATTTCCTCACGCAGAATTTTCTGACATGGCAACCTACAATCAAACCTGTTACTTATTATTCTCCCGAATTTTTGACTTACTATGCGGTTGTCAATGGTTCGGCAAAAATGCGGGCCTATTTTACTGATGAGTCGGGAATTGTCACTTCTCAACTTGATTACACTATTTCTGAACTTGTGGCTGGTATTGCGTATACTATCCCTTTACAGTATTCGGTTGTGGCCGGTTTACTTTACCATAAATTTCCGGCATACTATGATGTATGGATTGAGGACAGTTCCGGAAATCGTCTTACGTATATTCAACGTTATTATGCTGAGAATATGCGTTCAGAGCAGGAACAATGGATATTATTTGAGAACTCATTGGGAGGTGTTGATACTTTTCGTGCCTATGGTAGCACAATATTCAATGGTGAGCACACCCATAATATAGCTGAAGTTGATGAAGTTTCTCAAGAATATCACGTTGATACAGAACGAAAATTTGAAAAGAATACCGGGCACCTGAATAATGATGAACGTAAGTGGTTACTTGATTTTTTCCCATCCCAGGTAAAGTATATATATATTGCTAACTATCTCCGCCGAATAGTTGTGACGGAAAGTAATGTAAACTATACAGATCGTGAACTACCTAGTAACTATACATTCACTTTTAAATATGCGGATGCCCAACCGTTATTAAATCTACCTAGAACTGATGTACCTGCAGATCTACTTAACATTACTGTACCCGATGTTGGTTCTTTTACGATTCCCCCTCGGCTTGCTGAATTTTCTCGTCTTTCACTATCCGGGGGGGTACTATTTCCTGTCCAGAATCCATATTCTGAGGTATGGTCTGCTACAACAACGGATGCTATAGCTACTTTTTTGGCAGATTACCTTTCCAAAATATATGGATCTGGTGGCGGTATTGGGCATAAACACCGTAATTTTTCTCTGCTTGAACTCTTATCATATATTGACAGATATCTTCTAGTCGACGGTCAAAAAATTAAGGCTGGTTATGCAGATGTTGCAGGTGAACTAAAAGAAGATAAGTACCTACATAAAGATAGAGATGATGCTACACATTTTTTACTTAGTCTTTTTGCTGGTGCTGTTTTTGGAAAAGATGGTTTTGCATCCGGTATGACCGGTTTCGGTGCCAGGATAGATGAGAAAGGTAACGGCGAAATGCGGGGCTTACGGCTTTGGGAATGGCTGGAAGTGCCCGAACTCAGGTTCAATCGTGTGGAAGTGTATGCCGGCATTAAGTGGCGCACGCCGGGTGTAGGCATTATTGAGAGTGTGGAAATTGACACTGACAGTGAAGGGAAGCTTCTCTCCACCGGTACCGTACACCTTAAACTGGAAGCCGGAGAAATGGGTGCTGTTGCGGTGGACGACATAAGTATGGGTATCATCCATTTTGATGACGGGACACTGAATGCCACCGAAGATTCGGATGATAGCAAGGGGAATTTCCGTTTTGCAGGTTTTGGAACGGCATATTTTCGTATAACCGGAGTGTCCGGACAGGATAATGGTACGTTCCGCTATTCGTTGCGTCCGGGGACAACACTGCATCCGCAGAAGTATATGCATTTTTCCTGCTACGGAAACTTTACCAACCCCGACAGACAAACGTCGGTATATGAAACTCGTACCTACAGTCGTATGCTCCGTAACCAGAATACCTGGGAGATGTCGGCCGCGAACATCGCTATGCAGTCTGGCGATCTCTCCAACTTGAACGTGCATGGCCTGGACATGACAGGATACTCCATGTATCTGAACAGCGTGTATTTCACAGGTACGGTACGGCAGATGAAACCTGACGGTACACCTGTATATACTGCCAATGACCGGGGAGCATGGATACCGAAAACAAAATATGATTTCTACGATAGGGTCAGTCATGACGGAAGTATCTGGCTCTGTGTGAACGAAAAGGGAAGCTCTTCTGAACCCTCTGAAGGGAATGCAGACTGGCTGAAGCAGGTTAATAAGGGTGAGGACGGTAAAGATGGCGATAGTGTCAGTAACCATGGCCAGTGGCAGACTGGTATGCATATCCCGTACTTGGGCATTGTCCGTATGGGAAATGCTACGTGGCAGTGTACAGTTCCTGCAGGAACTGATAATCCCCCTATGTGGACTATCACTGATAAGGACGGTAACCGCCTGTTGCAGACACAGGACGGTGGGAAAACTTATGGCTATATATTGACCGGAACCGAGAATTCCACCGAGTATATAATGATAGCTCAGGATGGTACGGATGGTATACCGGGAGAACCAGGTAAGGATGGTAAAGTATTCTACACATGGATACGTTATGCTGATGACGTTCAAGGTAACGGAATCAGCGACAGTCCCGTCGGAAAAAAGTTTTTGGGACTGGCTCATAATAAAGAAACTTCAGTAGAAAGTAATGATCCAAAGGATTATCAATGGAGTGATATCAAAGGAGAAGATGGTATCGGTACTCCGGGGGAAGACGGTAAGACTTACTACACTTGGGTCGCATATTCTGATAATGCCGACGGTAGCGGTATGTATCAGCAGCCTAATGATACCACAAAGTATATTGGCATTGCTGTAAATAAAGAAACTGCTACCGAAAGCACCAATCCGGCTGATTATACATGGAGTAAATTCAAAGGTGAGGACGGTAAACAGGGGGATAGTGTCAGTAACCATGGCCAGTGGCAGACGGGTAAGCATATTCCATATCTGGGTATTGTCCGTATGGGAAATGCTACGTGGCAGTGTACGGTTCCTGCAGGAACTGACAACCCTCCTATGTGGACTATTACCGATAAGGACGGCAACCGATTATTACAGACACAGGACGGTGGGAAGACCTACGGCTATATATTGACCGGAGAACTCAATACAGCCGAATATGAACTTGTTGCCCAGGATGGTACGGATGGTGAAAGCATTAAAGGTGATCCGGGCATACAAGGTTGTATCATCCGCAAAGGAGAATGGAAGATTGGCGTAGAATGGCGCAATGATGAGTCACTCACTTCCGGTACAAGATACTTGGATGTAGCCCTTGTAAGAGACGGCCAAGTTGCCACCGGATGGAAGGCGTACAAATGTAAAACTACCCATACGAGTTCGCTTGCCAATGCTCCGGGCAATTCTACCTACTGGGAAGAATTCGGGCTTAATACGACAGCTATCTTCACCTCGCTTATCATTGCGAAAGATGCGCAGATTGATTTTATGCAGGGGAATCAGCTGCTTATTAAGAAGGATGATGGAGCAGTAACAGCGGGACTTAGCGGAAGCCAATCCGGTGAGAAGATACGGATGTGGGCCGGAAGCCCCACTCCTGATAATGCTCCTTTCCGGGTTACTGAAGGCGGGAAAGTACATGCTGAAAATGCAGAAATAACCGGAGAAGTCAATGCAACAAGTGGCGTTTTCAAAAACATCAGGTCCCCTAATAATGCATTTCGTATTCTCGAAAATGGAAATATAGAAATTATCGGTAAGGTATCCACTTCTTCCGATGGTACACGTATTGTGGTTGACCCTAATACTAATAGCATTAAGATATATAATCAGGATAATAATGAAGTTGGAGACATTTCATTTCTCGTCGAAGAATGGGCGGGAACTACCAATTATTATCCACGATTAAGACTCAAGCGGTATTCGGGAGCAAATGAGGTTGGGAGAATTGATATATCGGCATCCTCATTAAGTGCTTATTCAACACTTGGAGCCAATACGAACTATTTTGATTTATCCCCCAACGGATTAGTGTTTTCCTTGAATGGTAAGGTAACAAAAGAATATCCTAATAGATAGGATTTGATAACTAATAATTATTGATATGAAAGTATTTTATGAAAGTAAATTAGCGGAATGTCTGCTGTGGCAAGGCTACAGTACTATTACATTGGGTTGTTTCGTTTTTACGAAGAAAACAAAAGAGGAAATGAAACAGCAGGTTCTTAATCATGAAGCTATACATGTGAGGCAATGGGAGGAGTGCATGGTTGCTTCGGCGGTTCTGTTGACGCTTGTTATGATATTGACATCATTCAGTGTATGGGCATATCTGTTGTGTCCACTGTGGTTCTATCTGCAGTATGGGTTGGAATATGTCGTTTCTCATGTTTACCATTTTTTCAGAGGTGTACATGGAGCGGACGGGAACAAAATATCGTATGGGAATTCAGCGTTCGAAATGGAGGCAAAATCCAATGAAATGATAGATGGATATCTTGATGTAAGGAGACCTTTTGAATTTCTCAGATATTACGGGGAAATATAAATTTATATTTACAAAAACGAGATAATAATTAATTGTTAAATTGGGCTGATTTTCATAGTAGAAATGACGCCCCTAAAATGTACAAAGGTATATGGCAGATAAGAGAGAAAACGAAATGCAGGTGGTTGACAATATTGATTATTTGAGGGCTATAAAAGGAAATAACAGTGTTTTATTGCCGATAAGTAAACTCATAGATCAAGGTGATGTAGTTGGTTACAAGGGATTTCAAGAGAATGACGATCTGAATAATTATAAAAGAAATGGAGTATATGGGCACTCTAATACATCCACATTGAATACTGTTACTAATAGACCTGCAGGAACGGTTGGAGAGGCCGTATTGTTAGTACTCTCTTGCAGTAATAACTATATATCTCAAATATATTTTAATATTACCGAGAACAGCATTTCTGTAAGGTTTTTAAATTATAATCTGTGGACTTCGTGGAGGAAAATATCTTTCATATCATAATAGTTTATTGCTGGGACTAAGTACCCAGCAATAATTCTATAAGATATATACCTGAAACGAACATCCGTCTATATAATTATTCTTAAGCAAAAACGTAGCATCACCTGTACTCAATAAGCAGAAACGTTCATCAGTATCATCGGTTGTCCACATATCATATCCTGAAAATTTCATAATAGTTCCATATCCGGTCGAGAACATTGCTTGTGCTCCATGTTTCGACGTTTCACATACGTAAATTAGTTTATATTCAGCCTTTAATTCAACAGTCTCCCCTTTGTTTAATATCCCACCCCAACATAAATTGCGTGGAAGGTTGCTATTAAAGTCTTTCAATGTCATTTTAGCTTGACCACCGTTCACATCTTCTACATATACATAATTTGCATCTGTCACCTGCTGAAACTCATTCATCTTCTTGTCTGCCATATCTTTGTACATTTTAGGGGCAGAAGATTTCACATTAAAAAGCATTATTCATGTTTGTAGCAAAATTAAGTAAAGGATATTGCATTCCAAGACTGCCACTCGGAACCAATTTCTTTAGTTCTCCATTTTATTCCTTTGTCAATAACAGCAAAAGCTATTTGTGCACCAAAGCTACCAACTGATAGTTGTAGTAAAATAAAACGTTCAAATCCAGGAGAATTACTAATTTGTCCTGCTTCGATAAAATAAAAATAAGCCCCATTGTTCAAATTATTTAAATCTGTACCTTTCCCTATGTTTTTATAGTCTTTCAATATCAAATAAGGTGATAAACCTCGTGATATTATAGATGCTAATTCTTCTTTTAGGGAGTTACCATTTGAATCCAGCCCCAATATTTTCACAAGTTCCCCTTCGTTAAACTCATTTATCTTCTTGTCCGCCATACCTCATATTTTTTAGGGGCATGAGATGTAGCAAAAAGGACAGCAGCTAATAATGTCACACAAATTAAGTAAAAGATATTGTTCTCCAATCCGACCAATCATCGACATGCC